>ERZ773212.253-NODE-253-length-28382-cov-12.063155_pt1 | contig 28382 bp, 42 predicted proteins | sample MGYA00581005_ERZ773212 | MGnify/ENA primary metagenome ERZ773212 (study PRJEB29015, sample SAMEA2738154) | human oral metagenome | biome: human oral; feature: human-associated habitat; material: saliva | place: China | collected 2196 ... | reverse complement strand
CAGAGGATGTAGTTGCAGTACAGATTCTTCCAGATAAAGACGAGATAAAGGATGAACTCGGCAGTGTTCCGCCAGACGATGAGCTTGAAACACTCATAAAAGGTGTTGTCACGGAGCTCAACATGGGGCTCGCTCCGTTCAAGCGAATCCGCGAGGTCTACGTCCGCAAAGAAGATTTCGTGAGGACGACTACGCGCAAGATAAAACGCCAGGATAATAAGCTGGAGGATTTGAAGTAGGGAGAAACGAGGCTAATCTTTAAAACCATACAAAAGCCATTTTTTAGATAACACTAAAGAATGGCTTTTAAGATGTGAAAATTAAATGCTATCAAAGTATGACTATGTAAAATAAAAGCGCAACCCTATCGAGTTGCGCCTTTTGGTGCGTGATCAGGGGTTCGAACCCTGGACACCCTGATTAAGAGTCTCGTTTTATTTTCAGTGATTTTAGCACTTATCAGATTAATACCACAGGCTATACCCCACGACTATATTTATCTATTAATTCTGCAGCATTATTAAGTGCTACATCTGATTTATGAGTATATATCTTTGATGTGACAGCTATGTCCTCATGTCCCATAAGCTCTTTAGCTACATTAATTGGTACACCTGCAGCTTGTAAGTCGGTACAGTAAGTATGTCTATAACAATATAAGGTTAGATCTGCTTGAACAAAATAAGGTGGCATAACCTGGTGCTTCTGTGGGTGAACCTTGCAGCCTGCAGCTATATTCATTTCGCGTTTAAAATTCTTCCACAAATCATTTATTGATGATTTAGTATATCGTTCACCTCTTGTATTCGCACATATTAGTAACGAGTCATCGGTAATATTATCATGCTCTGCAATTAATCTTTCTAACAATATTCCAGGAATAGGGATATTGCGCATACCAGCTTTAGTCTTTGTAAATCCTCGAACTATCCCATCTGATTTTAAAGCTTTATTAACAGTCACTCGCCTAGATACAAAGTCAACGTCAGACCATTGAAGAGGGACGATTTCCTGAGGCCTAAGACCACAATACAACATAAGCAATATAAATAGCCCACCACGATGATAATTTGCAACTTTGAGTGAAATTTCTCGTTCCTCACTAGTCAAAGCTCGTCTCTTTTTAGGAGTCCTTCCTTGAGGCTTTTTTATACCGGTCATGGGATTTTGCACAACGAGTTCATTTTCAAGTGCAGTATTAAATATTTGATTCAAAATATCATAGATTTTAGTATTGAAGGAGTAGGAATAAGACTGAAGAGGATTCAGCACTTTTCTGATATGAAGAGGCTTAACTGAGCTTAATCTCATATGACCAATAGCTGGAATAATGAATCGTTCGCACATAGCCTGTATATCTTTATACCATCGATAATTAACTTCTGGCTCTTTATAATTATCTAGCCACTCATTAATCCATATAACGACTTGAGTATTGCGACTAATCTCTACCTTGCCAGCCTCAAGTTGTGATTTAAGAATAGCTCTTTTTTCAATGGCTTCTAATTCGGTTTTGCCGTACACATATCTACGCTTCCCTTCAAAGGTAAATGTCTTTTTATAATAATCAGCCATGACATATCCATTTCCGAGCACAAAAAGTGCCCTGCTTGTAATAACAAGGCATCGCTGATATACTTTTGTTGGAACTTTGTGTATCTCAAGCGATGCCAATTTCTACAACCGTGCCTGTTGCAGCAGGTGCGGTTGTTTGTTGTTGTGCTAATATGCTATAGATTCCAAATTGTACATAGCACATAATTTAGCATTTCTTTACACGTTTTATCCCCTTCCATCCTTTTGGAAAACCCATCTCCTTGAGAACATCTGCTATGCATATAGTATGAAGGTGATTTTTTAATTCGTTAACAATTATTTTTAACTCATCAATCAATTTATTGAATTCATTTTTTGATATTAAGTATTTTAAAGCAATTAGTGCCGCGTATAAATCGCGTTTGCCATATTCATATTCGTCCGAACTCAAACTAATACCTAAATTTGAATGTACTGGGGTATTTGGCAAAGGCTTTTTCGTTCTCATGCAATATAACCTGTTTCCATGTGCAGATATATTGCGAATGTCGGTTAAATATCTTAGTACGCCAATTAGCAATTCATCTGTAATTCCAAATTGCCGAGAAATGGCTTGACGGTCGGATTGTTTTAGAATCCTATATAAATTACTTAAAGTTCCGAAAGTTAATACATTATTGAGGACCCACAAAGGAACAAAACCATATTCAGTCAAGTAGTGATTGATACATGGATCGCTTTCTCTATAAGCAATTTGATTGTAAATGTCTGAGATAACCTTTGTAATCTGCTTATTTGAATTAGCTCTAGAAGTGTCAAAGTTTTGGTATCTTAAATAATTATCTTGTCCGTATTTTTCGGACACCACAAGAGACATCAAGCTTTTTATATGTACTTCTACAGGTAGGATATATTTAAGCATCAACTCCCTGAGTTCTTTATCAAAATAATATACAGAATACAACTCGCTTAAAGAAGTACCTTTTTTAAATTGTTCTTCTATGCCGTTTTTATCATCCTTTGGTATATCAATAAAAAGCTTCTTATATCCATTTACTAGTTTGTAATAACCAACTCTTTTTAGCAAATCTTTAGCCTTATCATATTCTGACGGATCATCCATACAAATACCACGGGACTGTAGTATCTCTAATTGTTCTTCAAGTGTTTTTGGTTCTTTCTCATTCATAGTAATTTCTCCTGAAAAAATAAAAGACCCAGGGCCCGAAGGTCACCTGAGTACGTTCCAAATGTATTGTTGGAAAACTTATTTTCCGTGACCATAATCTACCATATTTTAAGTATAAGTGCAATAGCTATATAAAAAGATTTTTATGATTTTTCGCATTTTATTATTGCAAATATATGTAATCATATAAAATGTTTTATGATTTATAACTTCATAACTAAATCCATACTACCTAGCATGATAAGTACCAATACACTCACCAACAATTAATGATCATTACATCTAGAGCATTGAAAAAACTAATCATTGTTGATATACTTACTCCGAACATTGTATCTCGCAATAATGCTGAGATATAGCCGTTCCTGTTGGCGCAGGGCGGCTGTTTTTTATTTGATTATAATGATTAGTTATCCTCTTCGGTAATGTTTTTAGATTTAATGATTGCAACAACAGCAAGTATTGCACAGATTAAGCACCAACCAGCCCAGATTTTTAGATCCTCATAACTACCCGCCATTGTAAAACCAACAATTGCAGCTAAACCATACATGATAATTAATGCAATGTGAGCACCCTTTTTAACGCTTTTTCTAACTACAATTGCTGTGATGCCGGCAGCAATTAAGAGAATTGCTACTAAAAATCCAGCACTTCCACTTGTTTCTCCGTTCTCAGAAAGAGAGTTGCCTAAACCAACAGCCATTGATTGGAATAATACAAATGCAGCTAAAACAATTGATAAGATTCCAGATATCAGCTTCCAAGTTTTCATAATAGTTCCTCCTATTAAATAATAATAAATATATCTGCAATCACTCCTAAGATGTACAGAGTGGTATTGCCATAGCATGAGCCATTAACTCTATAATTTATCGAGCATGATAGGTGCCTATACATTCACCAACAATTAGTACGTCATCTACATCAACAAACGCAGCAGTATAATCCGCATTGCATGGTTGGAGCATCATCTTATTATCCACCTTGTATAACTTCTTTAGAGAAGCAGACTCTTCCGCACCATAGCACACTGCATAGATCTCGCCATCTATAAAGTCAAAATCTTTCCTCAGGAAAGCAACATCACCATCATATATATTGGCATCAATCATAGAGTCACCTTTGATTCTAAGACAGTAGTCAGCCTTGATAGATCTATCCACTAAGAAATATCCCTCAAAATTCTCCTCGCAGTGAATACCGTTACCGGCACAAATAGTACCAAGAATAGGGATTTGTCGACCCGCTGGCACCATGATGTTTGATGGGAGTGGACGTTTATGGGATATATCAATTTGTTGATTCCCGTCAATCTGCATTAGCAATTCATCTATTGATATACCCATAGCAATAGCAATCTTATTAACTGTTTCAATTGAAGGAACGATATCTCTATTATTTTGAGGGTGTTTTCCTCTTTCTAGCATAGAAATGTAACCCTTGCTTAATCCAGCTTTATCTGCAAATTCCTGCATTGAAAGGTTATGGTTTTCTCTGAAATTTTTTACATATAATCCTATGTGCATAATAGTGTCCCTCCCTTGCGTGTGTTTATTATAGTACACATACAACACCATAGCAATAAAAAAAGTTTACCGAAATAAACAAAAAAGTATTGACTATAAATGTTTACCGTAGTAAACTACAAAACAAGGAGGGTGAAATGAATACAAGAATAAAAGAAATAAGAGAGAAAAAAGGCATAGGACAAGTTGAACTTGCTGAAAAATCAAAGGTTTCTCGAACAGTAATATCACAATTAGAAAATGGAAAGAGAGATATCATAACCTCAGATACCATGAAAAACATTGCAGATGCACTAGGAGAGCCAGTAGGAAATATTTTTTTATTTTAAAAGTTTACTGTATAAAACAGTGATGAAGAGGGAGGAAGATGATGGTAGTAATTGGAACATTAATAACCTGCATAGTAGCAATAATTTGCTATAGGCAGGTGAGAAGAATAGATAAATTAGCTAGCAGAATATACATGCTTTACGCTTCGTTAATTTGCACAGCTACATTACTTGAGCTTGTTCTGATTAGTCGCATACCTAATTGAGATTTCTTTCAAGAGTTCACTAGCCTTTATCGAATTTCTTTCAGAGACGTAATCATTAAAGGCAGAAATATCATCATGATATGAACTAGGAAGATATAGATAAATGAGATTTCTGTTTTAAAACAAATAACTATATAGGAGATTATACATCAAAGGAAGAAAAGGACAAGGACATGGATAAACAAGTAATAGTACGAGACATAAAAAGGGAAGTTGGGAACTGGCCATGCCAGTCTGACATAGCTAGGTATCTAGGAAAATCTAGAGACTACGTAATGACTCTAATGGAGGGGTGTGAATACATCACCGACGGAAAGAAAAAGCAATATCTTGCATCAGATGTAGCAGAGAGACTGTTGAGTAAGAGGAGGAGCAACTAATGAAAAACACTATAGAAGCAATCAAGTTTATATTTTCTAACGAAGATGGAGACTTTGAACCAATAGCAGTAGTTGGATCAATAGCAGCTGCACTCTTCATACCGATGTTGTGGATATTTCTATACGCAGCAGGATGTAAATAAGGAGGTCGTAAATGTTAATTATGTGTATGGCATTGGTCGGTGTAACGATAGTACTCACCGAAATACACCGATATGTTGTTTACAAAGCAGAGATTGAACAGGAGGAATAAATGAATCTTGAAAGAAGAAAGAGATATTTCGGAGATATCCTCTCCGAAGAAAAACTTACAAGAACGGAACTTCCAGAAATTGAAGATGCGATAGTAGAAGAGCTGGCACTTCCGGTTGTTAGTGCTGAAAACAAGAGAGAAGGTAATTTGGGAAAATCCTTATTCCTGTAGTGTGTGAAATGAAAAGAGAAATATTAGACGAGTATTACCAAACTTGCCCATTTCCTAAACCAAAGACAACAAAGAAAAAGAAAAAAGTCAATGGATGGAAAAACAAGAAGTACAGGAGATGTAAGTATTGCGGAGAAGGAAACGCAGAAAGGCATGAAGTATTCTTTGGAGCTAATAGACAAACATCTATTGATAACAAGTTCCAGGTAGATGTGTGTCGAAAACACCATGAGGAGCTTCATGCTAACAGTACAGAGTGGGCAATAAGCGAGAATAAAAAGCTTAGACAACATTATCAACTTAAGTATGAAATTGAGTTGATAGAGCAAGGCTATACAGCAGAGCAAGCAAGAAGAGAATGGATGCGGCTAATTGGACGCAATTACTTGTAGGAGGTATCAAAAAGAGAAAATAATGTTTCGCGTTAAATCAGAGTGTGATGTATGTAGCTTTGAACACCCCACACTCGGAGACAACCGAGCGTTCAGGTGGTGCCGTAGAATACGTGGCACAGTATGTGATCAGTGCTGCGATAAGTGCGAGTATAACGACGACTGGCATTGCAGATTTGATCCTATCGGCAAAGCTCGTATGTACGAACTAACCTATGCTAACAATGATGATGAGAGAAGGATATCGAAGTTCGAAGACCGCCTAAGACAAACAAAAAACGAATCATCAAGAGAATTAATGAACAATATTATTGAGCAGATTAAGGAGAGAATAGCTGAACGAGATAAAGAATACGAGAGTATTCACAGCGGGGAAGTTGTTCTGACAAAGGAGTAAATCATGGAAAGAATCAATGAAGCAAGAGCGAAGATAACGGAAGAATCGCTAGAAATAAAAGGTGCGCTAGCTACATTTATTGAAGAAACGATAAACGAGCGCTGCACTACAGAAGAAGTAGCAAACAAGATCCTTGATGGCAAGAAGTCCATCAAGGATTTAATAAACAATATAAGAAACAAAGCAAAAGAAAAAGCTGTTAATAACATGGCTGCAATCTCAGATGAAGAAGTGAGAGGAATGGTGTTGAAGTATTTCGAGATTGACGAAACAAAGGCACAGAATGCGGAGATAGTAGATATCCTGGATCTCATTTAAGGAGGAAGTCATGGAATACATATATCGCAATATAGAGAATATTCCTGTTGATATCGAGTATCCAGATGATTTTGAAAACATAGTTACAGAAAGCCTGGATAAGCCAATCATATACAACAGGTTTAAGAGGGTGGCCCATTGTCCTAGATTCGGAGAAACATTTGATTACATAGAGACGATAAGAAAGGGAGACTGGTTACCGTACAGAGGACAAAATAGAACATTCATGCCACACACATGCCATCCGTTGGGCAGTGGCAAAACATACTTATGGATGTTCTATAGGAATGAAACAATCTACTTCGTAGTTGCATATGCTTCCTGGATATATAACGGAGAAGAAGTTGCCGATATGAGGGATGTCACACAGCTATATATAGAGCAGATTGTGTGTATATCCAGAGAAGAACAATTCATGTATGCATATCAAGGAGCATATCGAGGCGGATGGTCGAGATGTCAAGATGGTTCAATTTACCTGATAGATAAAGGTTGTGTACATAACCTTGTAACTACAGAACAGTTACAAAATACATTCCTCAAGTACATGGATGTTGATATCAGATTTGCAGATTACATGATCAAAGAAGCTGCAATCTGCGCAAAGTATCCACAAATTGAATTCATTAAGAAAGCAGGATTAGAAGATATAGTCAGATGCAAAATTACAAGGTGTCCAGTGTACATCAGACCGAACTGGAGGGCAAAATCAATTCCTGGATTTTTAGGTTTAACACATCAAGATATAGAGAAACTTAAGAATTGGGACATGTTCAACTTGCCTAGCATATCAACCTATAAGATGCTGGTCAATCACGGAAAAGTAAAAAAGAGCCACATCGAATTAGTAATGAAAGAATTTCATATAAGTGCAATTTATCAAAATGGGAAAACAGAAAATCTTGTAAGGCTGGCAACGTATTTCAACAAACAAAGAGAAAAACGAAAAGAGGACGACAACGCTCGTCAAATGTCTGTGCAGAGTGAATATAGGGACTATATAAGGCAATTAGAAAAACTGGATTACCCACTAAACGACTACTATAAATATCCCAAGAATCTTACAGAAGCACATGATCGCATATCAGAAGAATATCTAGCTATGAAGGACAAGATAAGGAAGGAAGCGGATAAAAAACGACAATCAAAGTTTGAAAAAGAGTTTTTGCCAAGATTGGAAAAAATGTGCTGGAGAGATAGCAAGTATCTGATAAGGCCTCTAAGGAACAGAGCAGAGTTCAACAATGAAGGACGCAACAATCGTAACTGCGTAGCTTCTTATTATGAAAGAGCAACAGATGGAGGAACATCGATATTTGTATTAAGAAAAGTAGGAGCTGAAGAAGAATCGTTTGTAACTGTTGAAGTTGATTTAAAAACGATGAAACTAAAGCAGTGCTACGGTAAAGGCAATAGATTTCCTGAAGAGGGAGTAAAAGAGTGGGCTGAAAAGTGGCTATCGAGAATGGCGAAAAAGAAACATAAAGCCGCAATGAAAGGAGCAGCATAATGAACGAGATTACAAATGTTGAGTACGAAGTACAGAAAGAACTAATAGATAAGACAACTGAGGAACTTCAGATAGAAGTCAATGGACTATATCACCAGATGGAGATGATAGGCAACATTGCAATGATGATTGCAGCTAATGCCGGGCAGAGACTGTTAGTCATTAAAGATAGGTTAAATCATGGTGAGTTTGAATCATGGTGTGAATCACACCTGGATTTTTCCAAGAGAAAAGCCGAGATGATGATGTCTCTGGCCAAAAGATGCGAAGAAGAAAATAGCCTCTTTTCAAAAACGCAAACGTTTGCGGATTTGAGTATTTCCAAGGTGTTCGCACTTTTAGCAGCACCTGAAGAGGTGGCTGTAGAGGTTGTAGAAAATAATGATATTTCTGAAATGACAGTCAGAGAACTGAAGGAAGAAATTTCGGTTCTAAAATCTCAGAATACAGAGATAGGCGAACTAAAGAACAGAATTAAAGAGTTGGAACAAGAAAAGCCAGAACCAGGAGCAAGCTCTGATGAACTCGAGAAAAGAGATAAAGAGATTGAAGATCTGAAAGAAAAGCTAAAGAAAGAAAAGGAAAAGTTAAAGAAGAGCAAGAGTGATACTGATGCAGAGGTTAAGAAAGCTCTTGAAGAGGCAAGAGTTGAATTAGATAGGGAACTTGAAAAGGCTGTCGCTACAGCAAAGGTTCAGGCAAAGGCTGAAAACATGAAAACTGAAGAGGAACTATCAAAGGCTAGAGCGGAAGTTGAAAAGCTCAATGCAGCAGTAGCAAGCGGAGAAGTCCTAACAGCATTTAGGATTAATGTTAACAATCTGCAGACTACATTCAATGAGTGCATGAATCAGCTTGGCCAGATGGACAAGGAATCAGCTGAAAAGTTTAAAGGAGCATTAAAGAAGATTCTCACAACAGAACTCGAGACATTGAACAAATAAAGAGGTCAACATGGAAGATGAAGTAATAATGGAATTTCTAGCAAGTGAATTCATAGCTGAGAAAAAGCGACTGCCAGAAGGAACTGAAGTAGATGCACTGGCGATAGGCTTTTTGGCAGGAACTAAATTAATGAATCAGATAACAGAAGGAGCACTACAGGCTTATGAAGATTAAGTGGATAAAGAAAATAGAAAGAATATCAGACGCAGGAGATATAAAAGAATCAATCTACAAACCTGATAATGGTAAAGGCGACATATCGATAGAAACAGTAAAGAAGGCTATCAGATTACAGAGCGGTAGCAGATGGGAAACAAATTCTATAAAGATACATAAAGATGGAGCGGTTCTCAAAACAAACTATGACACATTTGAGAAAGCATGTGCAGCTGCAGAAAGGATGATGCATTAATCATGAATATGACAACAAAAGAATTTCTAGAAACCGCTAACGAAGAAATGAGCCGCAAGGTGTGGGAACACTATGGAAAAGAAGTACAGAAAAAGAAATTCATTGAAGAACTATCGGAGCTAATAACAGCATTGGCCAAAGAAGATAGAAGAGCTATTGGAGAAGAAATGGCAGATGTAAAAGTCATGATAATGCAGTTTGAAAACGGAATGGAGATAGACACACTTCCAATCATGAATTACAAGCTACATAGACAGTTAGCAAGGATAGAGAACGAGAACAACAATAAATAGTTTATAGAGGTGGTGGTTATAAATATAAAGCTCCTTAAGTTATATAGATTGTTCAATACCATAGCAAATCACCATCTTTATATATAAGGAGAAAAGATGAATCAAGTAATACTAATAGGAAGACTGACAAGAGATCCCGAACTAGTATATACACCAGGCAATCAAACTGCGGTGACACATTTCAGCATTGCAGTTGATAGACCAGGACCACAAGGAAGGGAAAAGCAAGCTGACTTCATCAGAATAACGGTATTCGGAAAGCAGGCAGAAAACTGCGATAGATACCTCCATAAGGGCAAGCAAGTTGCGGTTAGCGGAAGAATTCAAACAGGCAGCTACAAGAACAAAGAAGGACAGACAGTATATACAACAGATGTAATTGCAAACAATGTTGAGTTCCTGGGCAGTAGTCAGCAAGGAACTCCAAGACAGCCAGACGAAGCATATAGCGATAGTGCACCGAACTATCAAGAAGAGCTGCCAGATGGCTTTGAGGCAACTGAAGAGGATATACCATTCTAGGTAGTAAAGGAGAATAACAAAGAGATGGGCAAATTAGAAATACTTCATAAGTCCGAAACATCAGGCAGAACATTCATAATGATATTGGATGAACGCCAGATAGAAACTATAGCGGATGAAATTTTGCAAATTGGAGAAACCAGTTTTAACAAATATATATGTGAAATTACAGAACACGGATACTGGCTATTACAAGAAAAGAAAAGAGGTCCAATAGGAAAAATGGATATGAAACTGTAGCAACCAACTTAATAAGGATAAAGAGCACAAAATAGTAGGTAACTTAACTACACAAGCTACAGATCATATAAATCTGCAGATGGTCGCAAGGCCATCTGCATAACCTTAGGAAATAAAAACTACATATATATAGAAGAAAACAGTCCGGTGCAAGTCCGGAGTAAAGGTTCATTAGAGTATTAATAATAGAGCCATATAGGATGGGAAGATAAATGTCAAAAGTAATCAGAGAGATATGTGCAGCTGGAGCTGTAATAGATGTTGCTATCAGGATGACGTTAAGAGCATCTAAAGGTTGCAGAAAAGAAAAAAAGAACAAGACCAATGAAGCTGTGCAGAAATATAATGATCGTCTATCAGTTAAGACATTAGCTAGATTATTAAATATGAACTTCTTCCCAGGAGATTTTCACACCACTTTGACATATGCAGAGATAATGAGTGTTGAAGAGGCTAAACATCAGCTGTCGTTGTTCATTGACAGAATGAGACGAGAGTATGCAAAGCAAGGTAAGGAATTCTATTACGTTGCTGTTACAGAATATAAAAACAAAAGAATACATCATCACATCGTGATGAATTACATAGATGGTTCGATTATTGATAAGCAGTGGAAGCTAGGTCACATATGGTTATCCACACTAGATAGATCGCGTAATTACACAGAGCTTGCAGAATACCTGGTTAAAGAGACACAACAAACATTTAGGGAGCCGGAGAACTCGACAAAGAGAAGATGGACAGCAAGCAGAAATCTGAAGAGGCCTATCGTCAAGAGAGAATATGTGAGTATTGCACAGCTGTTTGACGAACCTAAAGCTTTTAAAGGATATCAGCTTGACAAGGATTCAGTTAGAAAGTTTGAGAATCCAATCACAGGACTTGAACATAAAGAATATCAAATGGTAGCCACAGAACCAGTACCAAGAATAAAGACGTGGCGAAAAGGTAAGATAGTTAATAGGCAAGAGGGATATATCCGCATGGCGGCAATAGAGCAGGTCAGCTTTGAGGACTTAGTTAGCGTAGACACTCTATAAAGAGTGGTTAGTTTTGGTAGGTGAAATATGACAGCAAAAGAATTCATGAACGAGTATAGAAGGATTGGTGAGAGGATTGCACAACTTGATAGCCAAATATATGATATCGAGCAGACTCTTGGGGTGAAAGCGATAAGTTATGACAGTCAGCCAAGCGGAGAAGGAATAAGTCATGTTACAGAAGATACGGCTGTTAAACTTGCAACACTAAGAGAAAAACAAAAGAAACTTCGGAATGAGCTTTGGGAAAAGAGAGTCAAGATTGAAGAAGTAATATATAAAATAACCGATGTTGATTTAGCAGAGGTGCTACGTAGAAGGTACATCAGAAGACAGACGTTTGAGATAATTGCAGAAGAGATGTATATGACAGAACGATGGATATACATACTACATGGGAGAGCCCTTCAAGAAGTCGAAAAAAATATGAAAAAAATATAAAGAAAAGCAAATAAAATATTGATATAGGGTACTCCCTATGATATAATATAATCATCAAGAGGAAAGGAGGTTAAAGTGATGAGGATAAAAAAAGAAAGCCATAAGAATGAGCTGCTCGCAAGCAAACTAAATCTTATGACTTCAATACTCAACTTGATTATACTGATACTCACAATCATAGTCAAGATGACATGAAGAAGGGGCGACTGAAATCGCCCCACTCATCACAAGTAAAAATGAATAAATTAATTATAGTGTTATGCATTATATCAGCAACGTTAGCTATATTTGCTATATGCATAAGCATAAAAAACTTAAAGAGATAATTAGAGTTAAGGAAGTGTCTATCATGCCAAAAGGAACACCTAATGCACAGACGAAAGCAACAGAGAAATATCAAAAGAGGGTAGGACTAATTAATAAGTCATACAAGTTAAAAAAAGAAGTAGTAGAAGAATTCAAAGAAACATGTAATGAGCTAGGGGTAAGTCAAGCATCAGCACTCACTAGTCTGATGCAACAGTTCATAACAGAAAATAAAACAGTTCAGTAAAATTCATGTTACACTCATGCTATAGTGTACGTGGAGATAAACCATGAATAACTCCTTAGATAATATTGATCAAGCGGTGGCGAAAGCTGCCGCATTTATTATGAGATTATGGCAAGAGAATTCGCACAGAAGTTTTATAAATCAAAAGAGTGGAAGTCAGTCAGAGCTGTAGCAATGGCAAGAGCTGGTGGAATGTGTGAGAGTGTGGGATGCTTTCATCCAGCAGAGGAAGTTCACCATAAGATTCATCTCACTCCACAAAATATATCTGATCCAAATATTGCACTGAATGTTGATAAGCTTGAATGCTTGTGCAGAGATTGTCATCAGGCAAAGCATAGAGTGGAAAGATTAAACGGACGAAAGAAAAATAATCAAAGCGATGGGTGGGAGAAAAAAATTTTATTTGATGAAAATGGAGAGCCAATCGAGCCCCCCCTAAAAAATAAAAAACAGTGATTATAGGAGCACCGATGCCAAGGTCACAGAAAAAACTGACTGCGCGCGCACGAGTGTTTTGGAAAATAAGAAGATATCTGAAGAGGAAGGAGAAGATGCATTGAATAAGGCAGACAAGCGAAGAAAAGCGAAGGAAATATTAGAAATTGCAAAGCGTTACGGTGTTCAAGAGAACTTCTTCTTTGCCACGACATTCGAGCGATATGTAGTGCAACTTGATATGTTAGACAAGCTTGAAAAAGTGATAAAAAAAGAGGGTACTCTTGTTGAAAAGGAGTATGTAAAAGGGCGCAAAAATCTAGTTGCCAATCCAGCAATCGCAGAGTACAACAAAACAACAACATCAGCTAATGGAACAATCACTACTCTGATGAAAATCATTGATTCGATAAAAGAATCGGATGCAGACGCAGCAAAAGAACTCATGGAATTCATACAGGGGCAGAAATGCTAGTAAATTATCCGAAAGAGTATTTGAAAGCGATTGAGAGTGGAGAGATTGTTGCAAACGAGAAGATAACAAAGCTCTATCAGAGGGAATGTGCCTATATGGATAACGCACCAAGCACTGATAAATGGAAATGGCACTATGACCAGTCTGTAGCAAATAGACATATAGAATTTATTGAAAGATTCTGTGCTCAGAGTAAGGGTGAATGTGGTGGAAAACCGTTAAAATTGATGCTATGGCAGAAGGCTGGGCTATCTCTTCTTTATGGATGGATTGATGAATATAAAATGCGGAGATTTCGAGAGTTCGCACTATTTATCGGCCGGAAGAATGGTAAAACAGAGCTAGCTGCTGCTATGTCGCATGACATGTTAATCAACGATGGTGAAAATGGTCCTGAAATCGTATGCGCGGCAAATGCAAAAGACCAGGCAATGTTACTATTTACCGAAGCGGCAAACATGCGACAGCAATCTGCAGCACTCCGAATGGTTGAAAAAAAGAGAAGAACAGACATATACTCTGAATTCAATTTTGGAACACTCAAGGCACTTTCGTCCAAAACTGATAACATGGACGGCTTAAACCTGTCATTCGTAATTCAAGACGAAATACACGAGCAAAAGAATAGCGCTATGTATGATGTCTTATTTCAATCGCAAGCATTTAGAGCACAGCCCATATACATGTTAATAAGCACCAATGGCTTCGTTCGAGAAGCCTTTTTTGATGCCAAATATAGCGAGTATGCAAACATAGCACTGTGGAATGAGGGATTTGAGGACTATACAGTGTTACCGCTCATATATGAGCTAGACAACAGAGAAGAATGGACTGATGAAGAGGCTTGGATAAAAGCAAATCCAGGGCTAGGCACAATCAAAAAGATTGATACATTAAGGAATCATGTTGAGAAAGCACAACGAAATCCGCAGTTCCTTCCAACAGTGCTTACAAAGGACTTCAATTTACCTGAAAATAGCGCAACTGGATGGTTGTCATATGAAGAGGCTAATAACACTGAAGTAGTTGATATGGAATATTTGCGTAACAGTTATGCGGTTGGCGGATGCGATTTATCAGCAACAACGGACTTAACATGCGCAACGGTCATTATACGTAAGCCAAATGATGCAAATACATATGTTCTTCAGAAGTACTTCATTCCTGAATCAAAGATGGATGCAACGAGAGGTGATACTAACAACAATCTCGAAGCACCATATAAACTTTGGTCTGAGCAAGGGTGGTTAAAAATATGCGAAGGAGCAACAGTTAATTATCACGATGTAACAGAGTGGTTTGCTGATTTAGTTAGAGAGTACAATATACGACCGCTTAAGATTAGCTATGATGCTGCCCTGTCGGGATATTGGGCGGAAGAGATGAAAGAGTATGGATTTGAGATGGAGAAGATAAGGCAAGGAGCATTTACATGGACTTATCCAATGAAACTCCTTCATGGTGCATTTGCAGAACATAAAATTATCTATCAAAACAATCCAATGCTGAAATGGTGCCTCTTAAATACAGGTGTCAAGACGGCTAATGCAAAGGGCATTGAATCAATTATGCCAGTTAAAGGTTCATCTCAGAAGAGGATTGATGGAATGGTATCACTACTTAATGCCTGGACAGGCTTATACAACGATGAGGAAGATTATATGAGGTGGATTAAGTAAATGAATATATTCACAAAATTTATTAACAATTTCCGCTCAGGAATTAAAAGCTTGAGTAGATGGAAAGAAATGGGATCGTTCACTGCGGTGTTCTCAAATTTCGGTCGTAACATGAATAAATCAGAAATCGTTAGATCATGTATAAGACCGCTAGCTGAACAAACGTCAAAGGCATCTGCGACGTGTACGGATAAAGCTATTGAGCGATTGCTCAAATTGAGCCCAAATCCGTTCATGAATGGCAAAGACTTTCTATACAAGGTTAGAACTCAGTATGAGCTAAAAAATACAGCATTTATCTTAATTATGCGTGAGAACAACGCTATAACAGGATTCTATCCGATTCCTTATATAACATTTGAGGGATTAGAAGATGAACAAGGGGATATATACATCAAGTTCTACACTGCGAAGGGTGAATACATATTCCTATGGGATGATTTAGTAGTACTCCGGAAAGATTACAACGAACATGATATAGGCGGAGATGATAATGATATTCTGCTCAACACGCTTGAAATGATAAATGTGTCAAATCAGTCTATATCTAATGCGATAAAATCAACAGCTAACTTACGTGGAATATTGAAGAGCACCAAAAGTATGCTGGATGTCAATGACACCAAAAACATTAGGGATGAGTTTATTAAAAACTATATGGACTCTGCAAACGAAGGAGGTGTAGCTGTACTTGACACATCTATGGAATTTACACCTATAAACATGTCACCAACCATCGCAACCTGGAATAACCAGAAGGAATTTCGCGAAAATGTGTACAGATATTTCGGTGTGTCAGATGAAATCATTATGAGCAAGGCTACACCAGAACAGATGCAGGTGTTCTATGAGATGAAAATTGAACCATTCCTCATGGCGCTATCTCAAGAGTTAACAAGAAAACTCTTTTCAGAGAGACAGCTTGCATTTGGTAATGAGGTAATCTTCCAATCTAGCACAATACAGTTTATGAGCATGAGTGATAAATTAGCGCTTAAAGATTATATTGACCGCGGAGCTTTGACACCTAATACATGGTGCGACATTGTAGGATTGCCACATGTAGAGGGTGGAGACGAACCTATAAGGAGGCTTGACACTGCACCTGTGAGCAAAGTTGCGAGTTCACTAGAAGGAGAAAAGGATGATGAATAAAGAGAGGGAATATAGGAATCTCGAATTAAGAGCAGATACAAACGATTCAGGAGATTTTTTAGTACGTGGATATGCATCAACGTGGGATAAATACATGTTGTGGGAATGTGATGGCATTGAATATTACGAAGAAATTGATAGAAACGCATTTGAAGAGGCTGACCTATCAGATGTTGTATTCAGAGTTGATCATACAGGCAGAGTATATGCGAGAACATCGGCTAATACAGTGAGTTTGAGTACAGATGATACAGGATTGGCAATTACAGCTGATTTATCCAAAACAACAGCAAGTAGAAGCTTGTACGAAGATATCGTAGCTGGTAACTATCCGAAGATGTCATTTGCATTCACGGTTAAAGAGGATAAATACAATTCTGAGACTAGAACACGAACAATCCTGAAAATTGATAAGGTGTTCGATGTATCACCAGTGTCATTCCCTGCAAATCCTAACACGGAGATTAGTGCGCGTGACTACTTCAACGGAGTGATTGAAGGAGTCGAAGCGGAGAGACTTGAGCGCATTAGATTTTCGAATATGGAATTGCAGAATGAAATAAAGAGAAACATTATCATAGCAAAGCTAGAAGGGAGCCTAAATGAATAAGGACGAAGTAATGAAGAGCCTCAAAGAGGTTAATGAAGAAATCGAAGAAATTATCAAGTCACTAGATGAATCTACAGATGGTGATGGTGATAAGAATGATGATCCAGACGAAAAGCGAGCAAAACTTGAAAAGCTGGAAAAGAGATCCAATGAGTTAATCTCTCACAAGCATGACCTTGAAAGTCAGCTGAAGGAGATTGAAGAGAGAGAAGTTAAGGAAAGTAAGTTAAAAGAGCTAAGAGGCATGCTCAATACAACAAAGACAATCGAGAAGAGAGGAACAGAAATGGAAAAGAACTACAACGTTAATGGAGCAGAATATCGTAGTGCGTGGGTTAAAGACCTAATGGGTAAGGAACTCAACACAGAGGAAAGAGCAGCACTCACAAGTGCAAATGCTGTTATTCCTACAGGAATCGCTGAAGAGGTGTATTCAATCGTAGAAGCTTCACCTCTTGTAGATGCAGTAGATGTATCTCACATTACAGGTTACGTAACATTCCCAGTAGAGACTGCAGCATCTGATGCAGCGTGGGTAGCAATGGGAACAGCTGCAACTGATGGAACAGACACACTAACACCTATTACGCTTAATGCATATAAGCTGATTAAGACTGTGGAAATCACAGCAGATATCAGTGCGATGTCTGTAGCTGCATTTGAGAAGTGGATTGTCGCAAGACTTGCTGACAAGATTCTTAAGGCTGTAAATAATGCAATTCTTAACGGAACAGGAGCATCACAGCCATCGGGTATCTTCAAGGTTAAGAATTCCGCAACTGGAACATTTACTAAAGCAGGTATGACATACAAGGACCTAATGAAGGTGCTCGCTGCACTTCCAACAGGCTATGCTGCTAACGGAACACTAGTAATGAACAGAGCACTGTTCTATGGAGACGTGCTAGGAATGACAGATTCTAACGGTCAGAAGGTATGCGTAGCTGATGCACAGTCACCTGCCAAGTTCAATGTACTCGGTTATCCAGTAATCATCGACGACAACTGCCCTGCAGACAAACTGCTGTTTGGTGACCTCAAGGCATACAAGTTCAACTTCGCTTCTGACACAGAGGTTAAGCCTGATGCATCTGTAGGATTCAGAAGTGGTTCTGTTGTATGGAGAGCAATGACACTTGCTGATGGAAACCTAGGAGATGCAAGAGCAATCGTAAGATTCGACAGAGCGACCGCATAAGGGAGTGAGTGACAATGAACGCACTGGATTCTGTAAAAACAGCGCTGAGAATAAAGCACAGCAAGTTAGATGAGAGCCTTAAGGCTGATATCGATACTGCACTTAATGAGTTAAAACGCGTTGGAGTATCCAGCGCGTTTACTGTCATTAAGAATGGTGAAATTGAAGATTTGCTTGTACTTAAAGCTGTTCAAACATATTGCCTATGGCAAAATACCGACTCCGATAAACTTATGGAAAAGTACAAAGATGCATTTTACATGCAAGCTGATGGATTGAGGAAGGATGTGGATAGACAGAATGTATAACGATATTGTGACACTGTACAGGCTGGATATATCACAAGATGAGACCGGTAATGAAGTTGCAACACTTATAGATCCACAAGAACTATTTTGTAAAGCTAAGTCTATCGGCATGAAAGAGTTCTATGCTGCCGCTACTACAGATATGATGCCAGAACTAACCGTAGTACTCTCTGATGAATATGATTATGACAATCAGAAAATTGCGGAATATAGAGGTGTATTCTATGACATTAGTCGAACGTATGTAAACGGGCATGAAGTAGAATTAACACTGATGAAGAGGCTAGGAACAAATGAACGATAGTATAGAATCGCAAATCTCAGATATTTTAGACACATACAGCGAGGATATCAAGAAAACAGTCGAAAGAGTCGGAAAGAATGTTGCAAAAGATTGTGTAAATGATGTTAAATCTAGAGCTACCGCAATATTCAAAGGCGAGGGAGGATATGCTAAAGGGTTTAAATCAAAAAAACTAAAAGAAGGCGCTTATGTTGTATACAATGCAACTAAGCCTGGATTAACTCACTTGTTAGAAAACTCTCACATAACAGGAAAAGGGACTGGTAGATATGCAGGGAGACCACATATAAAGCCCGCTGAACAAAAAGCTATAAAAGAATATGAGGATAAGCTTAGAGAGGAGTTAAACCGTGGGTAAGATTAGTCAATTGAATAACTGCTTAAAAAAGCTAAAAGTACCTGTGGCATATGGTAGATTTAGAAAAAAGCAAGAATTTCCATTCATTATCATGATAGGAGCTGGAAGCACATTTTTTTCGGCAGACAATAATTCTATATTTCACGAAGAAAATGAGTATAGGGTAGAGCTTTACTTTCAAAATAAGGATGAAAGTCTAGAAAGGGAAATTGAGAACGCTCTTGTTAGTAATGAGTTTGCAATCCTTGATAAGAGTGAAGATATCTACATCGATAAAGAAGATTGTTTTGAGTTGTATTACACAATCTCATAAACGAAAGGAGAAAAAATGGATAAGAATAAAGTTGAATTTGGTATATCCAATTTACACGTAGGAACATATGATGTAAATCCTAGTACTGGTGCTGTAACAATGGGTGAGGGAATTATACTGCCTGGCGCAGTATCACTCTCTCTTGAGCCAGAGGGAGACAGCAATTCATTCTATGCTGACGATATGATCTTTTATAGTGATTATCAGGATAATGGATTTTCAGGAACTCTTAAGGTTGCGAAATTTACAGACGACTTCAAAAAGAAGTTTCTAGGATATGTAGAAACAAAGGATGGCGGATTGGCAAGTATGAAGGGCGCAGTCAAGCCAGCATTGTGGGTATCCTTTGAGGCTAAAGGAGATAAGGAAAAGAGAAGAGTTCTGCTTTACAATGTAACACTAGGAGGTATTTCGAGGGAATACGAAACAACTAGTGACAAGAAAGAGCCGGCAACAGAATCATCAAAAATTACAGTAATTGGTGATAATGCTACAGGACTCACTCAAGTAGTTTATAATCCTTTAGATGCAGGATATGCGAATGTATTTTCTACACCAGCGAAGCCAGAATTGAAGGGGTAAGCCAATATGAAAAAAATAATTAAAATTGATGGCAGTCAGCCTTGTGAACTTAACAGTTCACTCGGCTGGCTCTTTATTTATAGAGAAGAATTCGGTCATGATATACTACCTGATCTAATGCCGTTGTTAGAGGCGCTACTAGGGACTGTAGCAAAAGCAATCGACGATGGAGATGATAGTGGCAACATATTAGCACACATCAACGGAGAAGTGATTGAAGATGCGTTGGATACATTATACGGGCTAGAAACAACAACTGTACTCAATATCATTTGGGCACTTGCAAAGAATAGCAATTCTGAAATTAAGGGTCATGTTGAATGGATTAACCAATTTGAACGTATTGAACTGGATAAGATACTTGTGCCTGTATTTGAATTAATTGTTAGTTCTTGCGTAAGCCCAAAAAACGCGAAGAGCCTTCTGAAGATAAAGAAAGCAGTGAAGAATATCAAGGAGGCTATACCTTCAATGACATCCTCATTGCCTGTATCGACAGAGGGCTAACGTTAGAAGATGCTAGACGTATGGAGTTAGGGCAGATTGTAGATTTCTGTCAAACATGGAATGAACTTCATAGTGCGGATTCTGGATCTGCTAAAAGCGGTGCTAGTAGTCGAAGAGCAAGTCAGACCGATTGGGATAAATTCCTAGGATAGGAGAAGAAATGGCAGGAAACATCAAAGGAATAACAATTGAATTTCGGGGAGAGACTACGAAGCTAGGCAAGGCAATGCGTACAATTAAGAATGAATCTAGAAGTATAGATTCAGAACTTAAAAAAGTGAATCAAGCATTAAAATTTAATCCCGGTAACACAGAATTAATTGCTCAAAAACAGTCTTTGCTGAAACAGAAAATCAAGTCAACAGAGCAAGCACTAAGTGAACTGAAAAGTGCGCAAAAACAGCTCGACGCAAAAGGTGTTGATAAGACGTCTGCAGAATATCAAAGTTTGAGACGAGAAATCATAGAAACTGAGTCAAAGCTAAAGACATTCAATAGAGAGCTTAGGAAGGTTAAAGCGCCATCACTTATGCATGCAAGTGTAGAATTTAAGAAATTTGGAAGCACACTAACGCATATTGGGCGCAATGCAACAATAGCAGGCGCTGGATTAATTGCGTTAGGTTCTAAGTTTACTTCAGCTGCTATGAAAGCTCAGCAGTCACAGACAAAACTCGAGGAAGTTATGAAGTCCATGATGGGTGCTAGCAAGAAACAAGTTGGCGAAATAAATAAAGTAATTGATGCGGAGGCAAAGACTGGTGTTGTTGGCAAAACTGCTCAGCGTTCAGGTGCACAGCAGCTAGCAACATACTTGCACAGCACAGAAGCGTTAAAGAAACTAACACCAGCTATGAACGATTTAGCGGTACAGATGCATGGAACTAATGTAACTCAAGAAGACATGATAAATACTGCAAATATGTTCGGTAAAGTTTATTCAGGGCAAGTCGGTGCACTTAGACGTGCTGGTGTATCTTTTGATAAAGCGCAAGAACAGGTGCTGAAGTATGGAAATGAAGAGGAAAAAGCCGCAATGCTTGCGCAGGTTATTTCTCAAAATGTTGGAAACATGAACCAGAAGATGGCGGAAACACCATCAGGGCAACTTGCACAAGCACGCAATCAAATTGCTGGCATGTCAGCTCAATTGGGAGCAACATTACTCCCGGCGCTTGGAAAACTAGCTGCATGGATTAGTGCTAATATTCTTCCCAAAATACAGTCGTTGATAAGCTTCCTTGAAGGACATCCAGTAATGGCAAAAATAGCAATTGGAATTACTGCTGTGCTTGCTATAGGTGGGCCTCTGCTTGTTATGATAGGATCAATTGCAACAGCAATAGGTGTGCTGATACCTGTAATTGGAGCAATAACACTACCAATGCTAGCTATAGTGGGAGTAATAGCAGGTGTAATAGCTGCAGGTGTAGCTTTATATACTCATTGGGCGCAAGTAAAGGCGCGTGCGGCGCAAGAATGGAATGCGATTAAGGCAGACGCTGTTAAAATATGGAACGCTGTTAAGAGTGCTATAGTAAGCCCAATTATGACAGCATACGCAACAGTAAAAGACATAATTAGCAAAATTAAAAGTATATTTAACGCAATTAAACTAAAGCTTAACATTAAACTACCACATCTATCTGTACATGGAGGTAGTCCTCCGTTCGGTATTGGAGGAAAAGGAAGCTTACCTAAGTTTGACGTTAAATGGTATAAAACTGGTGGTATTTTCAATTCCGCAAGTGTAATTGGTGTTGGTGAAGCGGGCGCAGAAGCGGTAGTTCCTCTAGAAAAGCTTTGGAATAATCTAGATGGTATGAAATCTGAAATAGCTCAATCGCTATCAGCAACATTAATGCAAATGGTACCGATGATGGCAGAGAGTATGGCGACGGCTATGGAGGGAATGTCATTTAATGTTTCGGATAAAGAGTTAGCTAGAGCTGTTGCTACACCGATATCAAAGGAATTAGAAAAAATTCATATAAGAACTGATAGAAGAAATGGGAGAGTATAGATATGTTTCTAGGCAAATCTCACAGTAAAAATTCAATAATTCTTAACGGGCAGCACATAGAAGATGTGTTGCCCGGTTTTTTAACATGCTATGTAAAAGGTAGAGAAAGTTTAGCTGCGGATCTTAAGCAGATAGAACTTGAACAGACATCTGGTTCGAGACTAAGGAGAAAGAGATTCCCGGTTAGGGTATTAAAAATAGGATACTTGATAGAAGGTAGTACTCCAGAAGATACTTTAAAAAAACTAAGAAAACTGAATGAAATACTAAATATTAATAACGCAAAAATTGTGTTTGAGGATGAAAAGGATGTGTATTATATAGGAACTCCAGTAATGGGTGGAGAAATCAGCCATAACTCTAGAGTTCGAACAAGTGAATTTGAAATACACTGTCTTGATCCATTCAAATATAGTACAAGCGAATATACTGTAATGGCAACAAATGGAAAATTCGATATAAACTACAATGGTTCGCAACCTAGCTCACCATTATTTTCGGTTGATTTTGCTCAGGCAAAGCATGGAGAGAGTGGATATGTGGTGTTTTCTGACAAAATGGGTCATGCTATTCAAATTGGAGACCCAAAGGAACTTGATACAACTTCACACAATGAGAGTGAAACTCTTATTGATGATAAATTTAATGAAGCAACAATAGGAAGTTGGAGTTTAAATACAGGGAAGTCACACGAAGGGCATTTATATCAAGGTACATATCAAGTAAAGGAATCAGGAAGCAAATACATAACACCTTCAAGTTATGGAACAAATACAAGCGCGGAACTAAGCGGTCCATCTATAACGAAACAGATACCTCCGGATAGTCAAGGCGCCAAAGGTGCAAAGAATTTTGAAATGTCATATTTTTTAGTATGGTCGTTAAATGACAGTTGTGATCCTCGTTGCTTAGGAACACATGAGTGCATGATATATGACGATAACGGAAATGTTGTTGCAGGTGTCGAGTTGCTCAAGTGGTATTCAGGAACAGCTGCAAATGCGAAGATATATGCGGGAGGCAAGTACGTCCACTACTTTGAATTCGATGCCGGCTATTTTTCCGACTGGTTCGGGTTCGGTTATTCCGGACACCCTCCTGTAAGAACTATATCGATTAGTAAGACTGGTGAGCAGTTCCGATTTAATGTAGGTGGACGCATATTGTCATTTACAGTTCCAGAAGGCAAGGAGATGAAAGCTACTAAAGTTACTTTCGCCTCGACAAAATATAGAGGCATGGGTGATACTTATCCACCAATGCTGAATTATCTATTCTGGACAAAGTTCCGAAAGACGAATGTTGAACAGTTTGTTGATATTCCGAATAAATTCGCAAGAGGTGACAATCTCGTAGCTGATTGCTCGGATGGTTCTATCAAGGTGAATAACCTACCTAGACCAGATTTAGGCGCACTAGGCAATGATTGGGAAACTCTAAAGCTTGTTCCAGGACAGAACACAATTAACTTTGCACACTCGTCATTCACGACAGATAAACCAACTGCAAAAATAACCTATAGGGAGGTGTATTTATGATTGTATACTTCGCTGATAGAAAAATGCAGATACTCGGTCAAGCTTCCACGAATCTTAATGATGGTATATTTATTATTGATGACACGAAGACTGAGTACATATCAAATGGGGTTGTTATATTTGAAGCTACAATTTGCTATGCCGGTAGATCTGAAAAAGATATGCGTAAAATCTGCGCATCAGGCAACTATTTACTGCGAAAGCATAATGCAGAGAATGAATTTTACACCATTATAGATCGTGAATTCAATGAGGAAGACAAGGAGGTCACGCTGTACTGTGAAGATGCAGGAATGGATCTCCTAAACACCATAGCTGAGAAATACGAGGCATCCCAAGCCTACACCGCTGTCGGATATATAGAAGAGTGGATACGTGGTACAGGTTTTGAAATCGGAGTTAACGAAATCTCAAATCTTAAGCGCCAGCTAAAGTGGGATAGCGAGAGTACTGTAGCAGAACGTATTGCCTCAATTGCAACACAATTTGATAATGCTGAGGTCTCTTATTCGTTCGAAGTTGAGGGAATGGCGGTAAAAAGACTACTAATTAACCTATGGAAGAAACGGGGTAAGGACGCGAATGTTCAACTCCGCCTTGGACGAGATGTTAAGAATATTCGTGATAAAGAGTCTGTACAGACGCTAGCCACAGCACTAAAAGTAACAGGTGGAACTGCAGAGGGTGGTAACGAACCTATAACACTATATGGGTATAGCTATGATGACGGAGATATCTATGTTGACGGAACACTTCTCAAATCAAGAAGCGCTATAGCGAAATGGGGAAGTTTGTGGAGCAATGGAAAGGATATTGAACGTACATACACGTTCGATACGACTTCACAATCAGAACTATGTGCACATGCAGTTACAGAGTTGAGAAAAGTATCAACACCGACAAAGACGTATGATGTAGATATTATAGAGTTGCCAGAAAATCTCAAGATCGGAGATACCGTTTATATCGTAAATGATGAAGGCGAATTATACATTTCAAGTAGACTTCTAGAACTTAAGACTTCTGTTACAGCAGATAAGAACGAAGCGACATTAGGAGATTTCGTTGAAAAGAATAGTGGTATAGATAAAGAGGTAAAGGAACTTGCGGAGAAACTGGCTAACATTAATATATCTCCAGGAAGTACAACAGCTAATGCGCTCAGTCTTACCGTTGAGAGCTCTAGAGGGGTGGTGTTCACCGACACTCTAGTTGATACGATTCTTACAGCCCATGTATACAAAGATGGTCGAGAGTTAACTGCTAGTGAGGTAGCTAACGTGGGTAAGGTTGTATGGTACAAAAACGGAACTAAAGCTCACGAAGGTATAACATATAGAGTTCAGAACGTAGAGGCGGTGAGAGTATCCGCTCAATTGGAGGTGTAATATGGGTATTTTAGCTAGTGATAGCATAAATCTAACATCTATCAAATCTGTTAATGATAAAGCTGAAGAGGCTGCCAAAACGGCAACAGACTACATGAAATATGAAGCTAACACAGGGCTAGTAGTGTCGAAGAATGCGAAGTCTAGTGAGGGTGCATCAACGGTGCTAACTGATAACTCTTTGCAAATTCGCAAAGACGGTAAGAAGAGCGCTGAATTTGCAGAGGATAGAATCAGCTTTTTCGAACAAGACAAAAAGCTAATTGATATCAAGAGCATTAAGGATGCGAAGGATGGTGACTATAATATTAAAGGCACATCAATTGACTGCGGAGGTACAGGTGCCGTAAATGTGTTCGCGAATGACATAGTTAATCAAGGTCTACATGCGGCATTTACCGCTACAGCGGGATCGTATAATAACGACACTAACACTTCTAGATTTAAATCAGCGGCCGCAGACCTTACATCGATTAGTAAATCAGGAATAACCTCCCTTATTGTAGAGAGTGATGGCTCGAGGGCGGATGGTGTAATTGCTAGTATATCGTTCTCCGACAGGCTAGACGGAATTATCGAGCCTGTAATTGAGTTCGACAACAAGGGCACCATCATAGCTAGAGCGGTGCGGGCTGACTCTATAGATGGGCTATATGAGGATTCTCAAGTAGCTGCTGGCGGTGTTGTATGGCATGTGCGCAAGTATGCGGATGGTACAGCTATCGCAGAGGCGGAGTGGCGCGGGACAGTATCAGCTGCAAATGCGTGGGGCCCCGTATATTACTCAGGTGGAACAAGTACAGCATTACCGCCTGGATTATTTATAGACACACCACTTACTAGTGTAGAGATTGAGGCGCCAGATGGTGAGCTGTGGACTACCCGTAAGATGTCAACTAAAGACTATATCGGAGGTATCTACTATATATCAATGAGTAGGCTCTCGAGAGTGGATGCGAGGATACTCTATAGGGCTACAGGAAGGTGGAAATAACGATGGATTGGACAAGCATTATAGTGGCATGCGTATCAGCTCTTGGGGCAGGCGGTGGCTCGCTATACGGTATCCGTAAATCGAGCTGCTTAACTGACTACAAGATAGATAAGCTGACGGAAGAAGTTAGGCTACACAACGGTTTTGCACAAAAAATTCCCGTTATCGAGGAAAGGTTAAAGGTTATAAATCATAGATTAGAAGATTTAGAGAATAAGTTGAAGAGTTAGCTGAGCCTTTGCTCAGCATTTTTATTGCTAAAAGGAGGCGAAACAAATGAGAATCAATTGGAAAGTTAGATTTAGAAACGGTAAGTGGGTAGCTATGTTCCTGGGTGCCGTAGTAACCACAGGGTACATGATTTGTGACACACTAGGAATCAAAATACCTATTCCACAGACAGATATTGCAAAAATTATTACGGCTATCTTAGGACTCATGAGTATGCTTGGAGTCATCACAGACCCCACCACAAAAGGAGTAGGTGATAGTGACCTAGCTATGACTTACATAAAGCCTAGAGGCGAGATTGGCGGAGAACATACACCAGGATTTACAGCAATATCACAAGAGGAACACGATCCATCAGACGCGCCAACAGACAAGGAGGTGTAAGATGAATGGGAACAAAGTTATAGAGTATGCTAGGAAGTTCCTAGGGCAGGGGTCTGCAACATTCGCAGATTGGTACTATGGTTCATCCTCGTACAGAGGATGGGCATGGTGCGCAGTCTTCGTATCATATATACTCTCACATTTGGGAATTAAGTGGGAGAAGAACAATAACGTCGCCAATGCACAGCTTTGGTGTAGTAAAAATCTGAAATGGGTAAATCTGTCAGAGGCACAAGCTGGTGACATCGTGATATTCTGTTGGAGCGGTAAGGGGAACAATTCTGGAAGTGGTTCTAGAGACCACATAGGATTTGTTATAAAGAGAAATGCGAATGGCACACTTACAACGCTCGAGGGAAATACAAGTGGCTCAAGAGTAGCTATAAGAATCAGATATCCTAAAAATATAAGAAATATATATAGACCAGATTACTCAACTACTCCAACTGTAGGTTGGGTACAGGATTCAAAAGGTTGGTGGTATAGAACATCAAATGGCAGCTACTATAAATCAACCTGGGCGCAGCTAGATGGCGCATGGTACTACTTCGATAGTTCAGGCTATGCTGTCACTGGTTGGCAGCAAATCAAAGACAAATGGTACTACTTTGATAGTAACTGTAAGATGCACACAGGGTGGCTGTCAATAGATGGTAAGTGGTATTATCTAGAACCTAACAACGGAAGTGCATACATAAGTGGTATGCATGCAATATCAGGTAAAAATTACTACTTCAATTCTGGTGGAACGATGCAGACTGGATGGGTAAAAGTTGATAGTAAATGGCAATTCTACAACAGTGATGGAGGTCGCGTAGAGAAAGGTCTCGTTAAGGGTGATAATGCCGTGTTTGCTATCAAAGACGGAACTCTTATCACTGATGGTAAGGTCGATGTAGAGGCAAATGAAAATGGTGAGATATCAGTCATATAGTTAGACATATTTATTAATAATATATATAATATGGTTCAGCAGGTGAGTGTCGCCTGCTCTTTATACATAAGTTGTGAGGGCAGAGATGCCCTCCTTCTTTGTTTTTTGAAGAAGATTATTTTAGAAAAATACCACACTTTATACCACACCAACATGTGGTAATAGGTGGTAATATCGACAATAAGGGTAAACTCTAACGATAAAGAAAAACACCGCAACTCGTTGAAATTGCGGTGTTTTTTATGGTGCGTGATCAGGGGTTCGAACCCTGGACACCCTGATTAAGAGTCAGGTGCTCTGCCAGCTG
>ERZ773212.252-NODE-252-length-28563-cov-4.060685_pt1 | contig 28563 bp, 29 predicted proteins | sample MGYA00581005_ERZ773212 | MGnify/ENA primary metagenome ERZ773212 (study PRJEB29015, sample SAMEA2738154) | human oral metagenome | biome: human oral; feature: human-associated habitat; material: saliva | place: China | collected 2196 ... | reverse complement strand
TAATAGTCTTTATCTGTATAATCTTTATCATTAAAAAGTAAATATTCATTCATTAAACTCTTATCTTCGAAATTATATTTACTTTCTTTTAGTCTTAAGAAGAAATTAGGATCATTTTTAGAAATTTCTTTAACAAAAAGTTCTTGTAGTAAATTAATTCGCCATTTCCTTCTTGCCAAGCGTCTGCGACCAGCTCTAAATGATCGTCTATCAGCAGCAGTTTTTGCTTCTTCAAACAAACGAGCTCCCCATAATCTCTTTTTATTTTTTCTTAACAATTTATAATTGCTGTCTGTGGCCGCCCATCCTATACTTGTCGGCCCAACTTCTAGTCCTAAATACCATGTTATATTTTTCATTTTTCTCTTCCTTTAGCTTGATAAGGATATTACTTATTATTTTAGCATATTTTGTTAAATAATTAGGTTCTTTGTCAATAGATGTTGATAAAAAAAATGATAAAAAAATATTTAACTCATAAAACATTGATATTAATAGCTTAATTCAAATTTTTTTATGAGTTTTTTCTATGTTTTTTACACTTTTTTTAAATTTTTTTACAACAAATAAACCTACCAAATAGAAAATTTTGATTTTTATTATCTCTACTACTCTTACATAGGTTTAATATTATATTCTATTTTCTTTTCTTTTAATTATCCTGTTCTATTTCTTTCCTGCTGTCTATTATTCTTTGGTAAATAATTAAATATCATAAATACCCTTGTTCTAAAATTTTGAAAATTTCTATACCCACAAGCATTATTTTTTAATCTTTTTATATTTCTATTTGCAGCTTCTACTACTCCATTTGAATATGGATATATAATAGAATTAATAATATACTCTTTATATTTTAAATACGTTCTTACAGTTGATTTTATTTTCCAATGATTAATATTTGTATCTCTAAATATATCATCTAATTTTGATACATCTTTCTTATCAAACATTTCAAATACAGCTTGCATTAAATAATATGCTTCTTCTAATTCTTCTGATAATGATAATATATATTTTATTACATCATAATCAGAATAAAAGTTATATCCTCTATACTTTTTATAATGTGTTGTTACATTAGCTGATTTTAATTTTATGAGATCTCTAAACCTGTAGAGAACTCTATAATTAAAATCAGTAACTTTATATTTATTCATCAATTCTATTCTTATTCTATTTAATGTTTCTGTTGCTAATTTAATTATATGAAATCTATCTATTATTATTTTAGATTTTTTAAAATGTTTCCTAGCCAAACTTATATAAGAATCCCACATATCAGTAACAAAATACTCAACTTGTTCTTTAACTTCTTTTGTATAACTTGAAAAATAATCATCTAAATATTGTTTTCTCCTAGTTACTAAAAAATCTTTTACTTTCTTATTCTCTATATCATATATTAAACAATTATATTTACCTTGATATGTTCTAACTCCGTTTATTTCATCTATCCCTAATACTTTTGGTAATGTATCTTTTCTTACTTTTATATTTTTCTTATATCTTGATACTTGTTTTTGAACATAAGACGTTGATATTTCATTATTATTTGCTATATCATTCAATGAATTTTTTGTTTTTGCTAATTGATAATCTACCACATTTGATACTGCATTTAACTTTCTACAATGTTTTTTACAATCTTTAAACATTACACTAAAACAATAATTACACTTTTGACAAAGTATTCTTTGTTTTTCTAATACTAAATATGATTTTATACCACAAATATTTAATATTTGTAACTTAACTATATCTATACCATTTTTTAATAATTCCTGATTTTTACATTTTGAGCATTTTCTAGGAATATAACTTATACTGCCATATATATAATTTACTTGTTTATCATCTACTTTAATCTTTTCTGAATGATATAATTTCAATCTTTTATCTTTAAAATTTAAAAGTTCTAATACATCTATCATAATCAACACCTAATTACTTTTCTAATTTCATTCTACAAAATTAAATATTATTTCTATCAATACTTTATATAATTTACTATAATTAAAATAAAAGAGGAGTACTACTCCTCTTTTAACATTAGTATTATGGTATACTTTTAACATAAACTTATTTCAATCGTAAATATATCTTATAAACTAAATATATAGTTACAATTAAAATTACTAATTGCAATACTGAAAATAAAATGTAATATATATTCATTATCCATTAGTATCCCATGCAGAATTTCCGTTTACATATAGCGTCGTTCTTAGACTTGCTGAGAACCACCCACCAGGAGAAGTCCACCCTAAACTATATGTAGCGTATGCTGGATTCCCATAAGAATTTCCTATATATAGCGAACTATATGATACAGTACCTGCACCCCAATACCAAGGACTATAGACATTAGTTATATGCCCATACCCATTAGAATAATGGAAATAGTCAGCCACGAATCCATAATTAAAAGTACCATAATACGAACTTACTTTTACCCCTGTGTAACCATACCACCCTGAACCACTACTATAATTTCCACCAGATATAGAAAATGGTACAGGAGAAGTACTCTCACTTGAATTTCTTAAATCTATTTTTTTTATAATATACGAACCATCATTAAAAATTTGTTTGTCTATTATAAAATCATTATCTCTATATTTCTCCTTTTTTACTGGAAGAGAACCATTCATATTATCCCAAGGTATATGATTCTCTAACTTAGACATTAATTTATTAATATCATCCTGCTTTACCCCATTACGCTGTAATTCTTTTTCTACTTCCACCAACTCAATTTTTTTGTTATCTTCCTTAGCTACAACACTATTAGAATTACTAACCATAATATTTGCTACTGGAATAACAAGTAAAATTGATACAAACAATTTTAAAATTTTATTCATAATTTTTATCCTCCTTAAATCAAAAGAGAAAACCATGTACATTTGCAACTGTACATATTGTATTAAAGTAAATATTTACTAACTACACTTTTAACATACCATATTTTTTTATAAAAATCAATCAAAAAGATATAATTTATCGTATAATAAAAAAGAGAGTTTTTACACTCTCTTAATAATAATTTGTTTCTAATAATACATCACCATTATTATAATGGTCTAAATACTGAAAATCATTTAACTTAATATAATCTTTTATTGTTTTTCTTATTACTTTTGATTCTTTTTTAAATTTATCTTTTATAGGTCTAACTTCATAACTCATATAACTACATGACTTACTTTCTACATCTATTTCTTGTATCCAAATACTTTTATCACTCACTTTTACTATTTGATAAAAATCCCAATTTGTTTGTTCATACCCCCATGAACTTGATAATATTTCTCCTACTGCTAATCTCTCTTTATTTATCATAGTTTTTCTCCTTTGAACTTGTATTTTAAGTTAGTTTATTTTTCGGTAGTTGCTTAACTAACTTACCTTTATTATAACGTAATTACGTTGTTTTGTCAACTATTTTTATGTATATTTTATAATTTCCTCGACTTTTTTTCCTGGTTTAATAATTTTTCTAACTCCAACAAATGTTCATCTGTAGCCATTTTTAAAAATCGTTTTGAACCACTTTTTAAATTTGTATATATTCTTTTTTTCTTAGTTTCTTCATTATTATTATATAACTCTCTATCTCTATAATTTCTTATATATTTTTCCTGCATTACTTTAACCCCTCTTTATAAATATAATAAACATCTTTTTCTGTTTCTCTATAAAGTTTCTTTACTTCTGAATAATTTTCAATCATATCACTTTTAATTTGTTCAATCATACTTTGTAATTTTTGTTCTAACATTAATTTTAATAAATAATACTTTCTTTCATAATTAAATTTATTTCTTCCACCTAAACTTTTATCAAGTACAATTTCATCTAATTTATTATTTTGATACCTTATTTCCAAATCAACTATATCAAAAATTATATCTGTTAAAATTAGATTATCAACTTTTGATTTATATTCCTTATCTTGAGTAACTTTCTCTAAAATTTGTTGTGCAGAAAAATTATTATCAAATTTATACTGACTAATAAGTGTTTCTACAGAAACTTCTAAAGCTAAAGCTATTTTCTCTATTATATAAAGACTTGGTGGAGTTATTCCATTCTCATAATTTTGTATTGTTCTAAATGAAACACCTGCTTTTTTTGCCAGTTCTTTCTGTGTTAATCCTAATTCTTTTCGTCGTTCTCGAATGTTAAAGCTTAAAGTAGGGTATATTTGATATAAAATATTGTTTTTTATCATAGAGTAATCTCCTTTTTTTCACTTGATCACTTTCGTGTTTAAATTAAAAAAAAGGATAAGGCTTTTATACCTTATCCTTATAAGCCTACTACATCTATTACTTTATTCGTAAAATGAAAGTCTATAATCTCTTATTGCTTCTCTTACTTTATTTAAACTATTCTCAATATATAAAATTTCTTGATAAATTATTTCACTATCTACTTTTGAAACACTCAACACTTTATTTTCTTTATAATAATTATCGTTTATTTCTAAAATATAATCAAATGGAGTATTTTTTAATCGACCCTCAAAGTGTAAATTTCCGTATCTATCATTTAACACTAATACATTTCCTTTATCTTCTACAGCTAACGCTATAAAATCAGTATCTTTTATTTTATCAAATAATTTCATTAAACTTACCCCTCTATTCATCTTCTAATTCTATTTCTAATTGTTTATATAAGCTATAATCCTCTGTATATAATCTATCATTAAAATCTATTTCTACTTTTCCTGTTGCTAATAAGTTTTGATTAATTTGTTCTTGTTCTTTATAACTTAAATTACTATAATCAATTATACTATCAAAATAACATACACCTTTATAATAAAATTCATAATCTGAACTTCTATAATTTTTACCTTGCATTAATGAATCTATAAAATCTTTATATTTACTATCTGAAATCTTTTCTACAAAACTATCATAATAATCTAATGCTTCATCTTCTGACGTTTCAAATAAATACATATAAAAATCTTTATCATAATCTTCATCAGATAATATATATCGTTCTTCTTCAAAACTAGGTTCACTAGGATTTAATAACATTCCTAACTCATAATATATACCTCTAAAATTTTTACTCTCTATCTCTACTTCTTTTTTATAACCTCTACGTTTAAATTTTAATACTAACATTGTTTTTCTCCTTATTTATTTTATAATATTGACAAGTTAGAAAAAATAATTTAAAATTAGGTTATTCAATTATTTTTTAATTGAATCCTTTGAACTAGAAGAATTAGCTTGTAATTGGTAGTTGCTTGGCTGATTCTTCTTTTTATTTTATCTTAACTCTTAATACTATTATAACGTAATTACGTTGTTTTGTCAACTATTTTTATATATATAAAATAAAAAAACCTCATTTTTAAATGAAGTTTCTTTATTAAATACCCTTATAAATTATTGATAATATTATAAGTAATAGATTCAAAATTTACATAAATATCAAACAATAAAATACCGTATTTGTTTTCTATTTTACTACTAAAATATTTAATTGTCAATTATATTAAAGATTTTCCTGAATTTCTTTTAATTCCTTTATGAACATATTATCTGAACTTCCCAATACAAATAATCTTTCTTTTGCTCGTGTCATTGCTACATATAATAATCTTCGTTCTTCTTCTATTACTTGTATTCCTGCAAGGTCATTTTTATCTAATTTTTCATAATTAGCTTTATTTAACATAGGGTATTTTTCATGAAGATTCACTACAAATACATTTTTATATTCTAATCCTTTGCTTGCGTGCATTGTCATTATTTGCACCTTATCAGCTTTCCCTGTATCTTTAAAATATTGAATATAATCTAAATATTCATTTAAAGTCATATAACCATTTTTTTCATAATATCTATTTGCTTCTCTTATAAACTCTTGTAAATAATGATATTCTGATAATATTACTTCGTCAAAAAATTCTTCGACAACTTTTTCTATAATTATTACAAATGATTTTTCCATATTATAATCTTTAAACTTTTCTATAAAACTTTCTATTTTAGAACTATACCTTTTTAAATCAGCATATTTCTCATGATTTTTCATTATATGATAATAACTTTTTATATTTTCCTCTACAGAAATTTCTTCAATTTTATTATAAAATTGTTCACCTAATCCTAATTTCATATTTTTTATTATTCTACTTAAAGAAATATTATCTGTATCTGTAATTAAAAATTTTAATATTGCCATTAAATCTTTTATAATTTTTCTCTTTAATAATGGAAATTCTCCAACCATTGTATATCCTATATCATTTTTTACAAACTTCAATTTTAAATCTGATAAATAATCAAAATCTCTATTTCTTATTAATATTGCTATATCATTTTTATTTGAACCCAATTTTTGTATTTGATCAAATAAAAATTCTATTTGATTTTCTTTAGAACTTATTTCTTGTATATCTGGCAAGACACCTATTTTATCAGATTTCAATGTTTTATCAATCCTATTTTTATTTTGCTTAATAAAACCATCTGCTAAATTTAATATTTGTTGTGTCGACCTATAATTTCTTTCTAATTTTATAACTCTACAATCAGGATATTCTAATTGAAAATCTCTAAAATATTTTGAATTACTTCCTCGCCAACCATATATAGCTTGGTCTTCATCTCCTACTATTAATACTTTATTTTTATTTTTTAATAACTTAATTAGTTTATATTGCTCTTTATTTACATCTTGATACTCATCTACAAATATATAATCAAATGCTGAACTTACTTCTTTTCTTATTTCTGGATAACGTTCTAATAATACTATTACTAAATTTACTAAATCATCTAATTCTATATATCCATTGGCAAATACTTCTAATACGTAAGCGTGATACAATTCTTTAAATAATTCTTCATATTCTTTATTTGAACTTTCTATATACCTATTATTTTTTTTAGCGTTAAAATCTATTAATAATGCTTTAATAGTTTTATTAAATTCATTAACCCTATTATACATCTCATTATACTTTATTATTTTATCTAATATTTTTTCTCTACCCTCATCTTCTAATATTTTTAAACTTTTGTAACCTAATAATTGGTAATTATCATCTTTATCTAAAATACTTTTTGCCAACTGATGAAATGTATTTACCACTACTCCAGAATGATTAGTACATAATGAATTATTTACACGTTCTTTTATTTCTTTTACTGCTTTATTTGTAAATGTAACTGCTAATATATTGTATGGTATTACTCTTTGTTCTTTTATCAAATATATTATCTTCTTAACTATTGTATTTGTTTTTCCTGTTCCTGCACCTGCTACAAGCATTATTTCATTATCATTACTTAATACTGCTTCTAACTGTTCATTGTTCAAACTCTCCAAATATTTATACACTTTTTCTACCTCTTATCCTTTTTATCACTAATAAAAAATAGAGTAGAATTAATCTACTCTAAATTAATATATATTCAAAATTTAATGTTTATGTAATCCACCAAATAATACATCAAACATTTGTTCTAATTGTTCATTTTCTTTAAATAATTTATCTAATTCTTTTTTCTTTTCTTCTTTTATCTTTGTTTGTTTGCTTATTTCTGATATTACTTCTTCTTTAGCTTTCTTATATCTCGCTACACTTTCAGTTTTTCCTTGTTTATTATATTCTTCTATCTTCTCATCTGTAAATTTTAACAATTCTTCTTGTTCTTTTAATGTTTTTTCTGCTGATTTTATAGCACCTCGATTAGATATAATATGGTGTGATAATTTTTCATGCTCATTAAATTTATCTTTTGTAGCTTTTGTTAAATCATATTTTTTTGCTTCTTGTAAATTTAATTCTACTTCTCTTTTATCTTTACTATCTCGATTATTTTCCATTATCACCTTGAAATTATCATCTACTAATAAATCAGCTTCTAATACTAACATATGTTCATCATTTTGAAATTGATTCAGTTCTTTTTTTTCATTTTTAAACATTATATAATATTTAAAATCACTACTATAATCTGTTTCACTTTTTGCGAACACTAACATTATTTTCTTATTATCTCTATCATTAATTATTCTATATGGCAAAAATTGTAATCCTTTATTATCTTTTTCATATTTTTCTTGTGCAGGTGTATATTGCACTTTATTTTGTTGTTGTGATTCTTCTTTTCCTTTATTATAAAACTTATAAAAAGTAAAAACTGATAATATTATAAACAATATCAATAATAATATTGTTTTTTTATTCTTCTTTATAAAATCTTTCATTTTTCTATACTCCTATTTATATTGTCTATAAAATGCTTCTGCAAAACGTAACCTTTCAGCTAATGCTACAACTCCTGCTCTTTCAAAATATCTTTCAAATAATTCTGTTGCTTCTGATACATCACGAATATTTTTAAAATCTTCAAAAGACTTCGAGCCAAACTGAATATTTTTCATTTCTTCTATAGTGAAATTAAGTTGTGCTGTTAAACTTGCTACATCTAAATTATTTTCTTTCGCCCAATTTTCTAATTTTGTTCTTCTTTCAAAACTCCATTGAGCAAGTCCAAAACCTATACCATTTCCTATTTCTGTTATTGCAGGATTCATTCCACTTTCACGTTGGAAATTTCCCATTATTCCTGCTGTTGCTTCTGCACTAAAACCTTGCTTTTTAAAAAAATTCCATACTTTCTCTGCATTATCACTACCTAACAACTCTGTATCAATCCCATTAACTCCATTACAATTTTTATTACTTGAACTTTCTACATGAGTTTCTAATTTATCACTTACTCTTATTATATCTCCATTATTTAATACTTCCTTACCTAAATATGGTGAACTATCTTTTGTTGCTAAACTAGGTGGATTTTCCTGTACCTCAAAATGAACATGATATACTGTTGTCGCTCCAGTATTACCTAATATTCCTATCTGGTCGCCTTTTTTCACAGTATCACCTTGTTTTACTGTTGCTTCTCTTAAATGTCCATAATAAGCGTGTTTTCCATTTCCCATATCTATTAATACATAATTTCCACCTATACCAGTATAGGCTACTGCTTCTACTGTTCCATCTGATATTGTATGTACACCTACTTTTTCTGAACTAAAATCTCTAAAATTAGTAGGCTGTACATCTATTCCTGTATGCCCAATATTTCCGTATAACGTTCCTATATTTTGTCTTGCCCAAGCTGTCAAACCGAATCCTTGCAATACCACATAATCCTCTGCAAATATATGCCCACCTGCATTTATTGAACTTCCGTTACAATCTTTGTTATTTGTCATTGCTCCACCTAAAACAAATATTAATAATATAGGTAATAAAAATAATAATATAAATAAAGGTAAACAACCTAAAGTCATTTTTTTCCCAAAACTACTCTTCTTTTCTTCTTCCATTATTTCAACTCCTCTATCATTCTATTAACTTTAATTTACTTAATTCTTTATTTAACTCTTCTATAGAAAAATTTATATTCATCACTAAATAATTTATTTTTTCTATATCTATTTTTTCAAATTCATTTATATAATTTATCGAATTTTCACTAACAGGTAATAACATTAATTTTTCATCTAATTCTAAACTTAAAACTATTTTTTCCATTATTGCAGAAGTCGGTATAGTTTTTTTATTTTCATAATTTTGTATAGTTTTAATAGATACACCCACTATTTCAGCCAACTCTTTTTGTCTTAATCCTAATTTTAAACGTCTTCTTTTCATATTTTCACTAAAATTGTTAAGTAAAGCTGTGTAATTATATACTTGTTTTCCCATAATGTAACCCACTTTCTAAAAAAAGGATAACTATTTCTAGCTATCCTGTTTTTTTATTTCTGTTGCTTCTCTTGATAATTTTTCGCTAAATTCAGCTTGTGATGTACGAACTGAATTATTAACCTCATTTTTTATATTATTTCTTTGTTCTGTTCTATGATTAATCTGTTCAGATGAATTATTAACTTGTCTATTACTTACATCAACTTGACTATTAGACAAATCACCATTTCCTGAATAATCAAATTGATTATTAAATCTTTCTTTATTAATATTACTTTCTAAAGAACTATTATTATAGCGAGTAAAATTATCTGAACTTCTTTCTAAATTATCATTTCTCATAAAATTACTTTCTGAACGCTCTAAGTTATTTGAACTATTACTTAAATAATCAGATTGACTTGTTCTATAATTATCATAATCATAATTATTTCCTCTTGTCATATTTAAACTTTGATTATATTCTGTTTGTGGTGTGCGAACTGAATCGTTTATAACTTCTTTATTCATTATTCTTTGTTCTTCATCTAAAACAGGATAATTATTTAAAGAATTACCACTTACATTATTCTGATTATTACTTGTAACTTCTTGTGGTGTACGTTCTACTTCTTCATAATTATAACGTTCTCTAACTTGTGGTGAATCTAAATTTTCTTCTGGTGCTTTATTTTCTTGATATGAATTTCCTTGTTTATTCATATCTTGATTTTCGCCACTCGATCCGCTGTTAAATATCGAACCATTAAATCTAGGTTTTTTCATCATTCCATTAAGTGTTGACATTCCTATATTTCCTACTCCACCTGCTGAAAGAGTTGCTAAAATCTGTTTTCTATTCTTCCACATTGCCACTAAAGATACTACAAGTAATATTGTAGATGTTGTATATATAGTTACTGGTGTTGCATTTGAACTCTCCATTATTTTTCTAGTTAAATTCATCACCAAAGACACAAACAATATTACCAACCCTAACATTGCTTTTATAACATACAACCCAAACAAATTTTTAAATACACTTACATAACTCATACGCATAAATGGTAAGTATGAAGCTAACAATGTAAATGGTACTATTAAAATATAAAAAACTATCTGTATCTGAATTATAAAATTAAAAAAGGCTATTACATTAAAAGGTAACATTAATATACTATTCATTATTACCGATAAAAAAGATACTGTAAGTTTATGCGTTACTGATTCATCAGAAATATAATAATTCTGATTACTATCTCCTGCATATTCTAAAGTATCTCCAAATTCATATTTTTTTAAATATTCTTGTTCACTTTTTTTATCCCTTTTAGATAATAAACTATCTATTCTATTACCATTTTCTCCACTAAAATTAGAATTACTATTTACTTTTTCTTTATCTAACTCATTAAAATTTAAAAGTAAAAAAGGTTGTTCTACTGCTTGTGTAAAAAACTTTTCCCTTAAAACATCTTTACTATCTAATTTTTCACCACTTCCTAATAATTTATCTCCACTTGTCGCAATAGTTGACTGTACATCATTAGAAAACTCATTAGCACTACTTATAATAGGACTTGCATTAGTAACCCACAAAGTACATATACCAATTAAAAGAACTAATTGTAACATATCTTTTACTCCTCGATGTGCAGACATCATATATCTTATCCCAGCTACTGTACCACCTATTACAAATAATAATACTCCATATCTACCAAAAATATTATTATATATTGTTGAAGATGTATCACCTAATAAATTAACAATAATATTTAATGAATCTCCTTGATACAATGCTTTCAAGAAAAAATCTGTTATACTAGCTATAGCTTTTGATATTCCAAAGAAAAAATTAGCTAAATAATTCATCATTACAGACGTATTTGCAAAAACCCAATTACTATCCAACATATAACTTTTATATTGTTCTAAATTATTATATTTATCATCAATACTTGCAGCATAAACTACACTTATTGTTGAAAAAACTAATAATAATAAACCTATCATTATATACACTATTTTTCTTTTCCTAGTCATTTTTACCTCACTTTCCAAAATAAAAAAAGATAACATTTTTTCGTTATCTTTTTTATAATTATTATTTAATTTACCCCTAAAATTCAGCTTTTAAATTTTTATTATTATTTTCTTCATAAACTTTTTTTTGTAACATATTTATCAAATATCCTTTATCCGATGAAGTAAATTGTTGTACCTTATTATCTAAAATAAAAAACAAATCAGTACTAGTACCATTATATTTATTTTTATATGTTATCTTATAAGTATTATATTGACCTTTAATTTTATCAGCATTATAATTAACATCATATACTTCAATATTAACATTTTTTCTTTCTAATTGTTTTTTACTATCCAATCTCTTTTTTCACTTATATAATTTATTACTTTATCTATATCATTATTATACTTACTACTTGAACAACCTACTATACTAATACTTAATATAATAGTCGATAATACCACTAACAATTTTTTCATTATAAAAACACCTCTAATCTCTTTATAATGCCATTATATCAATTATTAATGATATTTTCAAGTCTATAAATTTTTATTTAAATGTTCCTTTATCCATATTATATAAAATACTAAAGTTAAAGCTAACACTAATAAAAATAATAAATTTATTAATTCTATATTATATATATTATTTATTCTTTTTATTTCTAATACTGCACATATTAAAAATAAACAATAACATATACTTACTAAATACAATTTTAAATTTTTCATCTTATCTACCTTTATATTTTCGATATTTTTTAGAAATACTAAAAACTAATAAAATATAAATGAAAAACATTACTACTAATAATACAAATAATAATGATAATCCTATTCCACTTCCTGCAATATCATATACTATTTTTATTCTTGATATTCCTATCATTGTTGATAAAATATAAAACAAAGTTACTATTGTTAAAATTATTTTCCCCTCTTTATTCATTTTACAACCCTCTTTCTTGTATCAATTCCATTATTTCCTGACCTACTAAATCCCCATTTACTATATATGGCGATAAAAATACTTTAGGTCTATCAACCATTTCTTTTATTTGATAATATCCCGTTCCTTTTAATCCTATTTCTTTATAAGCTGTATTTGTATCACCAAATATCATTTTATAACCATCATTCGATAAACTTCCTAACGCTATCCTTAATCCTAATTGATCTCTTACTTTTCCATCGAGAACATCAGTATCAGGTCTTTGTGTTGCGAAAATTACAAACACTCCTGCTTGTCTACCTTTTACAACAATGTTAGTAAGTTTTGACATTACTTCCTTTTTTTCTTTATTATCTAATACAGAAATAAAAGCTAATAATTCATCAAATATTAAAAAATATGGTTTAATTCCATAAGCTACATAATCTTCACCAAAATTATCTCCTGTAGATAACATTTCTTTATATCTGTTATCCATTTCTAAAGTTACATCATCTAATAAATTTATTACATCTTCTTTTTCATATACTACTAAATTATTTTTAGATACATAACCTAATTTTGTTAAATCGGATATTTTAGGGTCTATTATATTCAAATAATAACCTTTTTTTAATATTTCTTTTATCAAATAAAATATTAAATAAGATTTCCCTGTTCCTGTTCCACCTACTATCAAAGCATGAGGACTTTTTCTAAACTCCCATATTACATTTTTCATTAATTTTAATTTATTATCTTCTACATTATCATCACTAAAATTTAATCTATCTTTTAATGAAAATTTTGCTAATGTATATATTATAAATTCATCTATTACCTGTTTATCTTTCAATTCTATTTTAAATGTATATTCTAATTTTGTTTCTAACTCTAAAAATTCTTTTTGAAATTTTGAGCCATCTAATCTAATATATATCTGAATTGTATTTTTTCCCTGCTTTATGTAAAACTTCGGAAAATATAAATCTTTATAACTTTCCCTGCTTTTCACCAAACCTTTTACATTAAAAATATCTTCTAATCCTTTGCTTACACTTGTATTAGACACTAATTGAGGTTTTATAAAATATCCTGATGTAAATATTAATTCAGCTAGCTTTTGAATATTTCTTACTCGCTCTAATAAATTGTTCAACAAAATATAAGATACTAATATTACTGGTACTGATATTCCTACTGTTAATAACAATATTTTCAACCAATCTTCTTTTAAATTAGATATATCTATATAGTAATTATAAATCACCACAGATAATACCAGCAGGAAAATTATTGTTATTAATTCTCCTACTGTTCTTTGATATATCTTTTCATCATTTTTATCTATTTTGTATGCTAAAGGTCTTTTAAAATATTTTATAAATAATTTTTCTTTCTTATTCATAATTAAGCATACCTTTCTTCTGCATAAGCTACTTCTGATTTTTCTACAGTCTTAAATGCTTGTGTCCACTCACTAAATAATGAATGTACGCTTAATTTTGCTACTCGACCGTATATATCTTTAAATAAACATTGACCTTTTACCATGTTTGATAATATATCCATATTTACATTGTTATTTTCCAATCCTAAATGTTCTAATATGTGTACTCTTTCTTGTTCTTCATCAAATGCAAATATACTACCATAGTTACCTGCTATATTATTTTCATCTTTTATATCAAATACTGATTGAGTAATAAATACTAAAGCGTTATTCATACTTCTTCCTATACGCTCTAATGATTTTTTAGTTGCTCGACCTATTTTACTTGTATTAAATGCCCATGCTTCGTCTACATAAATTATTGTTTCTTCATCTGGATTACTTCCAAATAAAGACATGAATTTTCCTAACACTTGCATTACTACTAAACTTTTTTCTTGTGAATCCGTATATGTATCTTTACTATCTTTAGCATCTGGTAAATCTAAACCATACACTTGTAATATTGTACTTTTATTATTTAATGATAATGTATTATTACTCCCATCAAAAAATAGTAATTTTAACATTCCATTTTGTGTTTTTTCGTATAAATTGTCTCCTGCTTCTACTATTTCTACATCTTCGTTTTCTTGTAATTCTTTTATAATATGCAAACTTCCAACTGTTTCACCTTGTTGTTTTAAATCTACTATTTTTCTAATTGCTTTTAAAAGTGCTGTTTCTATTTTTCTATCATTTGTTAAGTCTACTACTTCATCAAACATTGCTTTTGTTAATTCTACTGCTTCTGCTCCATCTAAAAATGTTACTGGGTCTAAAATTCCCCAATTTTCTTTTTTAGTATAATCTATCGTTAAATATTTTATACTGCTTAAAAGCTTTGCGAATAACGGATATAATCTATTATTTTCTTCACTTTCAGTTATTCTACTAAACCACTTTTGCATTTCACTTTTTGGGTCAAAATACAATGTTTTTACATCTAACATTAAACTTTGAATATATATTAATTTCGCTAAAAATGATTTTCCTTTTCCTGTTTTTCCTGTAATTGCTATATGTGGTGAATCTGTTTTTGTTCCTGCAATACCTTTATTTGCTATCATAGGGTGAAATAATACTATATCTCTTGAAGCATGAATATTATCTTCTAATAATTTTGCCGATTTTGTAAATCTATCAATTCTTCCAAGATAAAATCCTATTTCCATTCCTAAACTTTGACCTACTCCAAATAATACTTCTGATAATGCTTCTGTTGTAGTTGTTTGAATCCAATTTCTATACATTCCAAGTTCGCTACCTTGCAATAAAAGATAAAATAATTGTAATTGATCCGCAACTGGAGCTATTACATTTATTTTTTGTCTTTTTAATTCTTTTTTTACAAGTCGAACTTGTCTTAATAATTCTTCTTTTCTAGTATTCGATAATGTTATTACTAATAACCACTCAACAAAATTTTTAGATTGTGAATGTTCATTATCTATCCTATCCATTAAAAAATTATTTCTCATACTTTCATCTTTTAATTTTTCATTACTCATAAATTCTTCTTTTACTTCATGAGCCTTTGAACGTATTTTATGTGATAATTTCATATCAAAAGTAGTTTTATCTACAGGCTTGAATTTTAAATCAACTTCTACAGGGTAACCTTGCGACTGTAAATTCTCAAAAATATGTAAGTTATTCATTAAATAATCTGTACTTTCTAATACTAAATAACTCTTATAAATAGTTGTATCTTCTGTATCAATTTTTATAAGTCTTTTTTCTGTAGTATCTAATTCTGCATTTGCTATTTGATTACTACCTCTTAAAATACTTTCTTCATCTACATTGTGATACACATTACCTAAAAAGTTATATCTTATTAAATAATTCAATTCATCTTCTGTACATCTTCTTATATCAAGTACCCTTAAACTATTAAATACACTTGCTTCTGCTTGTGTAAATTTATAAAAATACTCGTCTGTTACTTCTATTTCAAACCCTAATGAACTTGCTAATTTATCAGTAACACCACTTACAGCATTTTTTACTGTATCTTTTATATCTTCCATTTCAGAATATATTCTATCTATTCTTACTCCGATATAAAATTCATATTTTGTTATTTGTCCTAATTCTCTTTCTAAAAGATTAATAGCTTCTTTTCCGTAATATTCAGCTACATCTCTATATCTATCATCATAATCATTAGCTAATATATTAAGTCTTTCATCTAGATTCATGTTTTTAGGTAACATTTTTAAATGAATATCCTTAAATTTTATTACATCATCTAACAAACTTGTAAATCTACTTTTATATTCTTGTTTTTCATTTGTGTTTGCCCTTGAAATTATTTCAGGACTTATTTTATAATATGAATATATACTACCTGACTTTGTCAATAGTATATTCTGATATGTCCTTTTTAAAGGAAATTTAAACATTTAATTTCTCCTCTCTTTTGTAATAAAATATATTTCTCACGAAAAAAATTTTATTTTCATAAAAAAAAGACCCTGATATATTATTCTAAACTTATATTTAAAATAAAATATCTAGGGTCTATTTAATTAAATTTTATATGCTTGCTTCTATATTTAATTTCTTCATCAAAACTATATTTTTTGTTTTTCATATTAATTCCTATTTTCCATTTCAAATAATCATATAAATATATAACCATACTTTTACCATCAACATTTATATTAATTATTGCCCATGTTATAAAAATAGGTAAACCATAATAAGCATATCCTATTACTTTTACCATTGGAATTATTCTATCCAATATATAAAAAAGAAAAGCTATTACAAAAAATATAGCGACTGTTACGACCCTAATTCCATTCCTTGATATTGTATATCCTTTTATTTGCCGAATTTTCATAGGTTCTTTTAATGCCTTTGTATAATTATATAAACTTTTCATAATCTAATTGAAAAATAGTTTAAAGAATCCAGAAATACCTTTTAATACTAATTCTGTTTCTATTACTACTAAATATACAAAACCACCAGTAACTACTGTTCCTATCATTCCTTTCAAGCCTATTTTAAACATAGCAACAATAGCTAATGCAATTATTGCCATTATTAAAACTGGGCCTGCAATTCTTCTAAACTCTGATAATGCAGAATCTCCATTAATTGCCATTAACATTAAATCGTTCATTTTATTTACCTCTCTTTTCTAATTATGTTCTAATTTTTCAACAAAATACTTATCATCTTTTAGTATTATAGTTAATTTAAATTTTTCTCTAGTCGATAATTTAAAATCTTTTTCTTGAATAACTACTGTAGTTATTACTAAATATTTATCATTATCTTTATAGACTTCAAAATTTTCTAAAGTATTAAATTCTTTTCCTGATAAACTTTCAGGATTTTTCATTATATATTGCATTTCTTCTTTTTTATAAGTTGTATATTTTTTAAAGAAATCTTTTGTAAAACTTTCTAATTCCTGACGTTTATCTTTTTCTGTTTCTAATTTTACTTCTTTTTCTTGATATGATCCTGTCGCTGTATCTTTAGGAATATCAGAAAAATAAGGAAAATCACAAACCAAATAATTATTATCAATTATTTTAACTGGTACATTTAATATTTCTTGTTTATTTTTTTTGTTATCTTTATTCTTTAAAATATAACTAACAATATATTTATAAACTTGTACATCTTTTTCTTTATCTTCTACAGAATATAATCTTATAGAATTTAAAGAACGCTCTACATCTGATGTATCAGCTATATTATCTTTTAAATTTTCTAAAGATAATAATTCCAAAGCTTTTTTTCTTTCTTGTTGTTTTTCTCTATCATAGTTTATATATAATGTAGCAAAATTTTTAGCAAAATTATCTGTTCTTGCATTATATATAGGTATTCCTTGTATCTGATTTTCAATTTTTTCTATAGCTTTTATATTATTAGATAATTTTATTTTATCCATTCCTTTAGTCGCTATAAGAAAAATACTTGAAGATAATATAGAAAATACTATAAACCAAACTGTAAAAATTATAAACTTATTTTTACGTTTATTTACTTCTAATTTTCGAGAAAATTCCTCTTGCTTTATATACTCTTTATTTTCGCCTATTACTACATCTTTTGCTGTAGACATTATTTTATTAGGTTCTTGTTTTTTTCTTTGTTTTGCTAAAATCTTCTCTTGCTTTTTAGCTTGCTTTAATGCTTGCTTTTCTAATTTTATTCGCTGTTTTTCTTGTTGTTTTTCTATTTTCTTTTGTAACTTCTCTAAACTTGCCATTATTCATACCTTATATAATCTTCCGCATATCGTTGTTTAAACGGATTTTCAATTTTTTCTTGTTCTTTTTCTTTAAAATCAATTATTTTTACTTTATCAGCTACTACATTATAACTATATATTTTTATTCCGTTTTTCTCATAGTTATTATTTTGTAATGTACCTGTTATTGCTACTCTACCTTTTGACTTTAAATAATTAAATAAATACTTTGCACTATTTCCAAAAACAACTACATCTATAAAATTAGTTTTTTCTTTATTTTCTTCTACTGCTAAAGAAAATCTTAACATCTCTTTACCTGCAGAAGTAAAATTCAACTCTAAATCTTTTGTAACTCTTCCCATTAAAATTACCTGATTCATCTTCTATCATACCCCTTTCATTTCCTAATGAATATTTATCAAACTCATGGCTTTTTACCAGTTTTCAAAAATTTTAAAAATTGTTCCACATTATTTATATTACTCTTTTTCAAATAATAAAATATTATAACCAAACTTAATATTATCAAAAAATAAATTATTAATTGCACCTTTCTATTACTTTGAAAAATCATAATTTTATTTACTAACTTATACACTCTAATAACTCTCTTTGATATTTATTTATTACCATTTTACAATCATCTTCATTATGAAAATATCCTAACTCACTAACTAAATTTTTATTTGATTTTACTAATATCATTTCTACTTTATTATTTTGAACTACTATATAATATCTATATTCCTGTTTTGAAGTTTTTAAATTTAACTTTTTACTTATTTGTCTTATGTGTTCTAATATGTTCATTCTTTTCAACTCCTAGTCCCAATACCCATATTCATTTAATTCTAATATTTTCTTTTGATATTTTTCTCTTGCTTTTTGACAATCTCCCAAATTATTAAAATATCCTAATAAAACAAATGTATTTGTTTGTTTATTCTCTATTTCTATTGATACTGTATTATTGACTATTGCTAAATAATATTTACTGCTTTCTTTATATTTATGTTTTTCATTACAATTATTTTTATATTCTTTAAATTCTTTTATAAATTGCTCAAAATCATTTAATGTAGGTCTTTTTTTTCTCAAATTATTCACTTCCATTTATCCGTTTTCTTTTTCTTTTTATCACTCCTCAAATTAAATATATCTAAAATAAAGATAGTCAGTTAAACCAACTACCTTTATTTCTATTTAATTTTTATTTCACTTTTCTTTTTATTCCAAAGAAACCTAATACAAATGTTAGTAAAGTCATTAAAATATAACCTAATATATTATTATATCCTTGTGAATTTTCTTTTACTGCTGATGTTTTAGGTAATGTTTTCTCTTTTGGTTTCTCTTTTTCTTTTGGTTGTTCTGGTTTTGGTGGTTGTTCTTTTTTAGGTACATTATTTACTACTACCTCTGATTCATAACCATTACCAAAATCAATTTGATATGCTTTATTTTCATATTTACCACCATTAAAATTAAAATCTTCTTTTACTTTCATAGGTGATGTTATATGAATACTATTACCTTTTACTACATATTTTTCAAAAAATTCTTCTGGATTATCAACTGTAAATAATTGATAAGCACCTTTAGGAGTTATCCCTGCTTTTTTAAGCATTTCTTGTACTTCTTTAGGTGATTTTTCTAAACTTTCATAAGATTTTACTGTAATTTCTTTTACTTCATCATTATTAGAATCTACAATTTTTACATCTTTTTCTAATAATTCTAATGCTTCTTCTGGGTAATCATCTACATAATAAAATCCTTTTTTAATATCTTCTTTTGTTGCTTTAATACCTTTGTATTGGTCTAAATCCCACAACAATTTATAATAATTTACTGAGCCTCTTTCAACTTGTTTTCCGTCAATTAAAACTCCATCTTTATTATAATTATGTTTTTCAGGTTTGATCAAATTGTTATTAGGATTATCTTCGTCATTAGGTTTACCTGGTGTACTTACTTTTACAATATTAGAATATACTTCATAATCATTATTAATTGTTAAACTAAAATTATTTTTATAAGTTGCACCATCATTTGTTACTGTACCTACCAACGTCGGAATAGGTGCTAAAATAGATTTTGTTAAATCTTTATTTAACTGTTCTAATAATTTTGCTGTTGCTGATAAAGTAACTGTATGAGTATCTTTATTATAAGATAAATCATAATCTTTACTTTCTTCTTTTGTTTTTTCTATATCTAAAACATATCCTTTAGGAAGATTATCAGTAATAACATATTTATCAATTTCTTTTCTTCCTGCTGGCAATTCTTTTGTTCTTAATTCCCATTTAACAGTACTTAATTTTGATACATACTGATTATTAATATCTTGATTTTCAACATTTTTTACTTGTTTTTCAATATTAGGTACTACATTTACTTTATAATAATTATATTTAACAGTAACTACATCTAAAGTTTTTGGAACTTCTTTATAAACTGGGTCATCTGGTTTTGGTGGTTCTACTTTTAATTCTTCTAAAGTTGGTTTATCTGGTAATGGTTTTTCATTATCATAAACTGGTGCTTTAGGTGGTTGATTATAAACAAAACTTTTTAATTCTGAACTCTTACCAAATAAATTAAAAGCTATAGCGTATAAATCACCTTGTTTATGAGTGTTATAAAATTTTCTAGCTAAATTATCATAATCTCTTCCTAATTGGTCTCTTACTAAGCTTTCCATATCTTTATCATAAGAATAATGTGTATAAGTCAAACTGCTTCCCATTCCTACTGTTAAAAATGTTCCCTCTGGTGTAGATTCAAAATTCTTATATGAAGCACTTAAATTAGAATACATAACACCATTTTTTTGTCTTAAATTAGATGAATGAGGTGCTACAGTTCCTACATTTTTATCAAAATCAACTCTTGAACCTTGACCCCAATCGACATCACCTACTACTGTTCCATATCCTATTTTTAATGGATTTCCATTATCATCTACAAAATCAAATTTTAATTTAAAAGTTTTCATATTTTGATAATCAAAATAAAAACCTCCACCAGTTGCATAACTTACACTAAACTCTTGATTAATTGTAGGTTTACCATTTTTAACTGTACCCATTGACTCACCTACCTCTACAGTTACAATAGCGTGTACTTTTCTTCCGTCAAGAGTTTCACCCATATTAGTTATTTTAAATTTATCTCCTGTTTTTACATTAGAAAATTTAACCCACTTACCTGACTCTGTATTAGGTAAACCATAATCTTTATCCAATACTAAACTATCAGTTATTTTCTCCAATTGTGTATCTGGATTCCAATCTAAACCATTTTTTAAAGTTACTGTATTAGTTTTTTCTGTATCATTTACAACTAATATATCTTTATAATATGATAAACTTCCTTTACCTGCTTCATTAAATGTACCATAAACTGAAATTCCATCTTTTGAAAATAATAAAGGTTTACCTTTAATTAAAGTATCTTTTTCCTTTTCTTGTTCTTCACGCATTTTTTTATAAATTGCTAAATCACGTTCATATTTTTCTTTTTTCTCTTGATTACGTTTTACTATATCTAAATTTTCTTTTGTTATTCTATCAACTTCATTATTATAATCAATTGTTTTCTTTTCATTTTCTGATTTTATTTCTTCATTTTTATTTTTTACTTCTTCTAACTTTTTATTATATTCTAATAAAGCTTTTTCATAAGCTATTTTTTTATCTTCATTTTCTTTTGTTACTTTTGAAATTTCTTCTTGATTTTTTTGTTTATCTTTTAAATAAGTTTCAGTTTTCTTACTTATTTCTTCTGCTTTCTTTTTATATTCTTCTTGTACTTCTTTTGTTACTTTTGTTAATTCTTCAGTAGATTTAACTGTACCTTTATCTACTATTTCTGATTTTTCTACTTTTACTCCACCATTAACAGCTTGCTCTACTGCTTTTTCTAACTCTGGAGATTTTAAATTTACTTCTACAGAACCTTGACTTTGATTCACCTTACCTTGTGAATTATTTGCTTCTGGTGTAGATTCAGGTTGTTTAGTAACCGAATTTGTAGCAGGATTTTCTGTTCTATCTACATCACTAGCAAAAGCTTCATTATCTGTCGCCATTCCTATTGCTACTGCTGTTGCTAATCCTAATCCTACCGACACCAAGTTTTTATATTTTTTACTTTTTCTCAATGTATATTTTTCTTCTGTTTTTATCATACTATATCCTTTCTTTTTTTTAATTGATCACTTTAGTGAATAATTTAAAAAAAGGGTAAAATCTTCTCTTACCCTTATTCTAAAAGATACTAAATTCTTTTTCTTCTGTACATTCCTAATGTTAAAATCAACAATAGAGCACCTAAAAGACTTGATAAAATTGTTGTTGCTTCTCCTGTTTTAGCAAGAGAACCTGAACTTAAAACATTATTATTTTCTAAATTACCTTTATTTTTTAATTCTTTTGATAATTTTTCTAACTCTAATGATGTTTGTTGTTTATTATATTCTGATAACAACAACATATATTTATCTTGTAATTCTTTTTCTTGAACTTTTAATTGTTCTAATTTAGTTTTCTCTACTAATAATTTTGCTTCTAACATTTCTTGTTGTTTTGTTGCTTCTTCTAACAATGCAGGAGCATTTTGTAATTTATTTAAATAAACTTTTGTTTCCTCTAATTTATTTTCTAAATTACCTATTACTTGTTGTTGTTCTTTAATTTCTTGTTGTTTTACTTTTATATCTGCTTCTAATCTATTAAAATCAAAAACAAAATTATCATAAACAACTTGTTTTTCTTGTTGTTGTTCTTTTATTTCTTTTAATTCTTTTTCTGCTGATTCTACTGCTTGTTGTTTTACTTTTATATCTGCACTTAAATTATCATAATTTAATTGTGCTTGTTCCTGAATTTCAGTATTTTTCTCTAATTCTTTTTGTGATTCTTTTAAATTTAATTCTGCTTGTTGAGTTAATTCTTTTGTTGCTAATACATTATTTAAATTATTTACAACTTCTTTCAAAGTATTTTGAGTAACACTTAATACACTTTTTGCATTTTCTTTTGCTTGTTGTTTTTGAATATTATTATTATCTTTTATACCATAATCAGATTTTGCTGTATCTAATACTGCTTTTAATTGTTCTGGTGTACGAGTTTGAGGTATTTCTTTTACATCAAAATTATTTTTAGTTGAATTTTTAACTTCTTCTTCACTTACAGTTATAAAATGAACTCCTGTACCTTGTGAAACAGAAAAATCAATACCTAAATAATCTTTTTGAGGATTATTAAAATTAATACCTGCAATACTTTGAGCATGTAACCACTCTGTACCATTTAACATAAATTTTAAAACAGCATTATACAATAACTCTTTTAATGCACCTTTTGAAAGTTTTTTATCAGTATTTGATATTCCATAAAGATTTTCATAAAATTGTCCTTGACTCATTCCATATTCACTAGCTACTTTTGATATACCAGCTTCATTATGCCCTTTATATACACCAAAATTACTATTAACATATTCATCAGCAACTTTTTTAGCAAAATCTATAGCTGAACTTGTTACTACAGTATTTTTAGTACCGAATTGTTTTCTAATTTGATTAACTAAATCACTTGCAAATAATGATAATTCTTTTCTTACTTCATCTGATAAATTATTTACATCTAATAATGTATCATCATCATTTTTATTTTTCTTATAAGTATTTAATTTTAATAATTTTTCATTTTCTGATTTTAATACTTCTTTAGCTTTATCTCTTACAGATTCAGGTAAACTATAATCCATATAAGTTTTTAAAGCCTGCACATATTCATCACTTAAAACAATATTATTAATACTATCTACATCATTTTGAGCCTTAACTAACTCTTTTTTAGCTTCTTCTAATACTTTTTGAGTTACTTCTGCTTCTTGTGTTTTTACTAATAAATCTTGTTTTTGTTCTGATACTTGCTTTTCTAATTTATCTTTTTCAGAAGTTAAATTATCAATTTTATCTTGTCTTTCTTTATCAAGCTTTTTAGCTTCTTCTAATGCTTTTTCTTTATTCACAACATTTTCTTTTGCTAAAGCTAATTTTTTATTAGCTTCTTCTAATGCTTTAATTACTTTATCTGCATTAGTTCCAGATAATATATCTTTAGCATTTTGTAATTTAGATTCTGCTTGTTGAGTTTTTAATTTAGATTGTTCTAATATTTTTTTAGCTTCTTCTACTTTCGATAATGCTTCTTGTTTTTCTTGTTGTTTTGTTACTTCTTGACCTTTTAAAACTGATAATTTTTCATTTTCTGATTTTATTTCTTCATTTTTATTTTGTATATCTTTATTTGTTTTTTCAATATTTTCTGGTGTAGATTCTTTTGAAAGTTTCTCTAATTCAGTTTTTTCTTTCGTTACTTTTGATAATTCTTTATTAATACTATCTACTATACCTGATTGTTCTTTTACTTGACCTTTTACATTATCTAAATTTGATTTCGCTGTAGATACTTCTTCTTTAGTTACTACTTTAGATTCAGTTTTCTTAACATTTTGTTTAATACTCTCAACTGTAGAATTATTTACTACTTCATTACTAGCAAAGGCTTCATTATCTGTTGCCATTCCTATTGCTACTGCTGTTGCTAGTCCTAATCCTACTGATACCAAGTTTTTATATTTTTTGCTCTTTCTTAATGTATATTTTTGCGTACTCATAATATTCTTTTCTAACTCCTATCTTTTTTCTATAAAATTTTTATTATCTAACTTTTTTTAATAATCCTGCTAATGCTAATCCTAATGCACCTAAAAGACTTGATAAAATTGTTGTTGCTTCTCCTGTTTTAGCAAGTTCTTTTACTTCTTTAATTTCTGCCGATGTTTTAGCATTTTGTAATTTTTGTCCTAAAACTTGTTTTTGTTCTGGTGTTAATTTATCAGTATTTTCAATAACACCTTTTAACTCATCTTTATCTTTAGTAATATCTACCACATTATTAAATTCTTTTAATGTTTTAGTATTATCTTTCTTGTTTTCAAGAATATCTTTCTTGTTTTCTTCAGCTTGCTTTTCTTCTTCTGGTTTTAATTCAGGTTTATTTTCTTTTTCTTTCTCTTTTTCCTTTTCTACTGCATCTTTTTCTTTAGGTTTTTCAGTTTCCTTTTCTTTGTCTTTTTCTTCTGGTTTTGGTTTATCATCAACTACTGGTGGTTGTTCTGGTGTAGTTGGTTCTGTTGGTTTAACCTCATCTTTAGGTTTTTCACCTTCTTCTTTTGGTTGTTCTGGCACTACTGGTTTATCATCTACTACTGGTGGTTGCACATCTTCTACTGGTTTGTTTACTACTTCATCATCAGAAGCCTTAACTACTCCTGTTCCACCTAACACTGCACTTGCAATAACTGTTGTTAAAATAATTTTTGTTGTTTTATTCATAATTGTTGTCCTCACTTTTTCTTTTTTTTTATTTTTGCAAAAATAAAAAACATTAATATAATGTACCAATGCTTTTTTAATATAAATTTTCTATAACTTTTTGTTTTTTGTTTATGTAATCTTCTATTAACTTTTCCTTTTCCTTTTCATTAATTTTTGCGAAAGATACTATTTCGCCTATTGTATCATAATCTTTATTTAACAATCCTTTTTCTTTAGCTTCTTGATCTGCTTGCAGAACTAACGCTAAAGAAGTAGAGGCTTGTGTTATTAAAAATGATTTTTTTCTTTCTATAGTTTTTTGTTTCTTAACATTTTCAAACTTAAATTTCATTGAACCTTGAATCAACTGCTCCCATTTATCCCAATATTTTAATTTTTCCTCTGTTTCAAATACTGAAAAATAACTATTTAATACCGATACCGATTTTTCTTTTAATCGTTTTGACTTTGAAATTTGCTTAAAAAATGAATTTGCTTTGTCATCTCTCATTACTATTTCAAACCTGTTAAAGTTTAAATCAATTTCTTCATTTTCTTGTTGTAATTGAATTCCTTTTTTATAAAAACGTAAAAACAAATTACTTTTCTTACTTCCACAATAAATAGTCATTCCTTTTGAAACTCCATTTTTTGTTTCATGCATAAAATTAAAACTCTGAAATTTTGTAACAATTAACTCATTATGTTCACGTATTTTTTTTTCTAATTCTTCTAGTTCAAATAAAGGTGAAAAATCATCAATAGCAATATCTAACCGAGTAATTTTACCTTTATAAGCTATTACTGTATCAAAGAAATCAAAATAATCTTCTTCCTTTTCAAATAATAATTCATCTAAAAGCCTGCAACCCTCACCAGTTATTTGTAAATTACAATGATTATAACTTTCATCACCAAAAAATAAATTAATACCTTTATATTCCAAACAATACTTATAATTATAAAATCGCTTTTCAGAATATACTATATCATTTTCACTTATTCTTAATAATGTAGAAAACATATTAATAACATCTCTTTTTTCAAAATAACTTTTTCTCATTGCATAAAATGTACATTGAAACCAGTCTAAACCTATAAAGAGATTATCATTGACTTTATCAACAACTTTTACATCTCTTTTTTTAATTGCTTTCTTTGATTTTTTCCTATACTTTTCTAAAATCAAATTAGAAAATTGTTTTTTATTAACTAAAATCTTACTTGATTTAAATGTTTCTATATCTTCTGTATCAATAATACGTCTTAACTGTCGTTCAGAAATTTTATAATCTAATATATTACAAAACACTAAACAATCAGCTAATGTAACATATTCGTTATTTTTATCCATAAATGACAAACTCTAATTCTTTAATATCGTTGATATAAAAGTATTTCTTCAACTTTCTATATTGACATTTTTTAATTTTAACCCCCCTTATTAGTTAGTTGGGGGTTAAGCGTGCCAAAGGCACGCCTGCCTAGTAGCTTTTGCTTGTTTCGTCCTTGTTGCGTGCGGGCTTATCGCCCGTACTCACGTACTTACTCGCAAGCTACTTTTCGGCAGTTTTTTTTATTTTTTACCAACTAATAATAATTTGTTAAATAAGAAGTTATATTGTTGTTTTAACTATATAACCTCTTATTTTAAATTAATTACTTTTTATCATTTCCAACTACTGCTGAACCTTTACGCTTAATATCTTCAGCAGAAATTTTATGTAAAAGGTCGATTCTTTCTAATTCACCTTGTTTTAATTCTACTGCTGATACTTTTAATGTTACTTCACCAACTAATTCAACTGGTGTATCAGGCTCAAAATTAACTTCTTTTAAGAAAACAACGTCAAAAGTTTCCCCTACTTTATCAGAATATAAAGTTACTATATACTCTTTTTGACCTGGAAATCCGTATCTATCTTTTGAACGTGATTTTGTAAATTTTAAATTACCTAACATTTTTTCTACATCAACTACTATTTTATTAAATCTCATTATTTTTTAATCTCCTTTATTTTTCATTTTATTTTATTTTTTCTAACTTGATTTTTTAAAATATTTCTCTTTTCATTATTTTAACCACAAATAAAAAATGCCTAAAATTTTAATTTTAGGGATTTTAAAAGATATTCTTAATTTTATTAGTGATAAAAAGAAAAGAGTTTTTTTATTAATACATATTTGATATTTTATAACATCTTTGCGAGTAATTTTTGTCGCTAGTTTAACATCATGGCGAATTACTTTATCGCTTAATTATAAACTACCGTTCGACCGATTAACGCACTTTAAAGTCATACTACCTATTCAAATAATTAAAACTATAGAACTAGCGTCTTCTCCGTCTGCAAGATTGATATAGGATTACTTGCTTTTCCTTATTACTAATGTTATATTAATAATATGTATTCATACCAGAGTACATAAGTTATCTATTTATTAAACTTAAAATCAATTTTTATCCAATCGCTAAACTGATAAACATTTTATTTTAATAATCAGATAATCTTTATTTAAAAGTCTAATCTTTTATTGATTAGGCTTTTTTCAATAATTAAATGTACAATTATTTGTTTCTAATTACTTTCTTATTAAAATAAAAAAATAATTAGCGTGGTTTTTATCTTTCCACACTAATTATTATACACCCAATAATTATACAAATTTTATCATATAAAAAACAATAATCCATAAAATTATGATATCGCATAACAATAATGTATTATGTCGTGTA
>ERZ773212.251-NODE-251-length-28591-cov-6.688744_pt1 | contig 28591 bp, 30 predicted proteins | sample MGYA00581005_ERZ773212 | MGnify/ENA primary metagenome ERZ773212 (study PRJEB29015, sample SAMEA2738154) | human oral metagenome | biome: human oral; feature: human-associated habitat; material: saliva | place: China | collected 2196 ... | reverse complement strand
CAGCCCCTTTAGTGCCGTCTGCTCGTCCTCGTGAAGCGGATTCTCCTTGCTTTCTTCTTCCTCAGGTGATATAGTGGAGGTATCAAGATCACCTGATTTATCGGATGTAGAGATACCCCCGCGAGATTCGGCTCCAACATTCTTTGCCGACGCGGAGACCGCGCCAGCGTTGGACTCGGCGGCAGCGTCTAAGCTCGTGCTGCTATAAATCAGGTGATCTTTTTTTGTTTGTTGTGTAAGAGGTTTGTCCCCTTTTGGCATGGCAGAAATAACGATATAGTAATTCCCGCTGCCATCGGTTTGAAGCTCAAAATAAATCGGAGCAACTCCGTTCATAATGCCTGCACTCTTATTGCCAGATTTCACAAGAGAGTACGTGGGGCGTTGGCCTTCCCGTATTGGGGGTCTCATGTAGATGCGGTCAAAGTTCTCCGCAACATCTGCAATCAAATCCTCCATGGAGCTATATCCAGCATCTAGTGCCTGTGCCTCATGTTCTTTTGCGTGGATAAGTCCTTCTACATCATCCCCGACGCGCAAACGAATTTCACCGATGGGGAGAGATACGCCGCTTTGTTCCATGGCAGCGTTAGAGATTGCCTTGGTAATCTCCCCGAAATTCCTGCTCCCGTTCGGCTTGATGATAAATTCTTTCGGGTCTGCCTCTGTAAGAGGTCTGCCCGATTCCGTCTCATATCCATCTGCAAGTACAAGCTCGCCTTTATCGGCGGCTTTTTTATTGCCCTGTTTTTGGGCAGACTTCCCCCTTACTGCTTTAGAGCCGTTTTGAGCACGTTCGCCACGCTGCGCAAGCATTCTCGTCTATCGGTGTTTCCGTGCTCTGTGCGCCGCCCTGCGCGGTCTGAGGGGCGTTCCCTGCGCGTTCGTTCTCCCACTTCCTGATCTTCTCGTCGGCATAGAGGATTGCTTTCCTGTATCCAATCGAAAGGTCGTCACGCAGTCCCTTGGAGATAGGAATGTTGTTCGCCACCATGAAGCGGCCGAGCGCATGAGCAAGGTCACGCCGTCCCGTCGTGCTATCAGGCAGACGCTCTGGGACAAGGGGGCGTACGCCAACCACGGGGATAGGTGCGCTTGCGTTCTGCACGGGCGGTGCGGCGACGACATTTTCCTGTGGCGCGTATGGCGTAACCGTCGGGGCGTTCTCCTGAGGAGCAGGTGTAACGTTCTGCGCGTTTCGGCTTCCGTGCTCCATGAGCGTGTTGTAGAACTGTGCAACGCCGGGCTGTCCTGCGTTCGCCGCGATCTGCGCCGCCGTCGCCCAGTCCTGCCGATCACGCGCCTGTACGTAGGCAGGAATGGAAAGAAGCGGCTGCTCCCACTGTTGGACTTTTCCGAGGATGTCAGAGAGTTCCTCGCGGGAGACAGGGAGGTTCTTCACCGCCTCCTCTACGGGGGAAGAAAACGTCTGCGGGGCTGCATTCTCTACGACGGTATCACCGACAATGTTATTTGTCGGTGCGGCCTGCATCGGAATCTGCGGGGTCTGCACCGCACCCTGCATCGGTGCTTCCGCCTGCATCTGAGGATTCTGCATGCCCACGTTCCGCTGTGCTACCGCGTTATTGATACGAGCCTGTGCGGCTTCATACCGCTGTTTCTGTACGGCCTCAAGTGCCTGCTTTGTCGCTTCAATCTGCTGCTGGTTCTCGATTGCCGCCCGCGTCTGCTGCTGTTTCTGTGCCCCTGCGAGCTGATGTACCATGCGTGCGACGCCCTCAGGGTCTTTGTCGACGATGCCCGCAATGTCCTTTGTGTCGATAAGTTTCTGCCACTCGTTGTAGGATTCCGCCTCTGCGGTCTTATCGACGCTGCCGATCGGCATGTCACGGATTGCCTCTGCCGCCGAGAGAATCGCCGCGCTCTGTTCTGGTGTCGGCTGTCCACCGTGCACAAGGTTGTTAAGTGCTTTCTGTGTCGCCGCTATATCCTTTTCGTCAAAGACGAGCCCCGTGAAGTCCATCTGCGGCGCAGAGATAGGACGCGCAGAGGAACCACTGAACGACGCGCCCGACTTGATGATCTTCGTCGGGTGCCAGTCTCCCATCTGGTTATAGTCACTCTCATGGACAACCAGATTACGGCTGGACGAGTTGCCGATATAGCCGCCCTTGCCATCATAGAGCACCACATGACGCTGTGGGTCGCTTTCGTCTCCGTAGACAATCACGTCCCCTTCTTCAAGTTGATTCGGGTCAAAGGCGATGACGTTATCCCCTGCATCTTCAACTAGACGGTCGACGTTTACAACACCATTTTTGAGCTCCTGCGCGAGGAACGCCGAGGAGTTTGCGCCGATCTTTGTGACCGCCTCAACGCAGCCTTCCGTGCCGTTGTCCATTGTGACACCGATGAAAGGCGCGGCATCATCCGCAAGGCTGCGCACCTGCACAGGGACATCCCCCGACGCGCCGAGGTCATAGCCATCAAGATTGCCCATGACCTTCTGCACATAATTTTGCGTCTCTTCATAGGGCGGGATTCCGCCGTACTTCTGAACAGCACCCGGGCCCGCATTGTACGCGGCAATTACTTTCTGTATGTCGCCGCCGAATGTATCCATCAGCTGACGCAGGTACTTTGCGCCGCCGTAGATGTTTCCTCTGAGATCGGTCGGGTCAACGCCGAGTCCTTCCGCCGTTCCGGGCATGAGCTGCATGACGCCGATTGCACCGGCCTCCGAGCGTGCATCCTGATTGTAGCCAGACTCCGCCTGCGCAACAGCGTGAATGAGATTGACTGGAACATTGTACTCCGCTGCCGCATCTGTCATGATGCTGTCAATGTCGGCGTTGCCCGAGGACTTCACCTGCATCGGGGCAGGATCCTCCTGCGCAGAGGTTTGAAGCTCTGGTTGTTCCACTTCGCCCGAGCCATTCCAATAGTTGCTTAGAACATTTCGTGCGGCAGAGCCGAAAAGAGGAACGGCTCCGCCGATTGCGCCAGATGCAAACGCACTCGCTTCCTCAGGCGTCTGGTTCCATAGCGTCCCAACGGGTTTTCCAAGCGCAAGCTCATTCGCTTGCGTCTGAACGTGTTCTTGGAATCCTTCGTTGAGTGCATCCGCGCCTGCAAGCCCTGCATTCACAGCAACATTGCGTGCACGGCTCTCCCCTTTGAGTGCCGAGCGTAAGCCTTTACCGCTAATCAATGCACCGAACAATCCCTGTGAACCGATGTCATAGGGAATTTCGTATAGGAATGAGGTTCCCATTTTAGGGAGAATGTCCGCATCACTATACCCTTGTGCACGCAGTGTTTCTGCGACCTCACCAGTATTCGATGCAGCATCCAGAACGCCCGTCGGTGCCCAGCCCGTAAATTCACCGATAGCCGCACGCGCCGCACCTCGTTCCTCTGCGGTGTCAAGCAAAAGACTCCGTGCTAGTTTATTCGCGCCAACACGAGCAGCTCCACGCCCCAACACACCAGACACAAGACCTGCAACACCAACTTCAGGGAGTACTGCGCTTGTGACAGCAAATGGAATCATACTGCCAACCATATTTGAAGCATCTGCTACAAATCCGCGTGAATCCAACCAATAGCTTGGATTCGTGATGCGGTCAACAAGCCCCTGATCTGCATACTCTTGTCTCAGCCCCGAACGACGCGCATTCGCAGCTGCACGTTCACCGAGATCAATAGAGCGATCAACAAGCCACTTGCCAGCTTCACCAATGGCACGCGATGCGTCCCCCGTCTGATAGAGTGCTTTTCCCGCCGTACCCAGTGCATTTGCCGCACCACCAACCATGCCCTCAAGTCCGCCGGCAGTATTGTCAATAATCGTGCCAAAAAGCCCGCGTGGCTCCTCGCCGATGTGCTGCCCTGCATCAAACGCTTCGGGAGAGCGTAGAACCAAATTCTTCGACATTCCGCTGCGCACATTCTTAAAGCTTACTTGTGCCATGGTCGTTCTCCTTTTCTATCTTACCGATACATCCATGAGCCTGAATCCTCATAGCTTGTTGGTACGTATTCTTTCTGTGGTTCATCCGGCAATGTGTTTGCTGCACGCGCCTTGTCAAATGGACTTTCTGTTTTTCCGGTCAGCCATCCATAGACGTTATCCAGCTGGTAGTAGAGCGGATTCCGTTCGGGGTCTTGCAGCCACTGTTCATTGAAATTGCCCCACATTTCGCGTGCATAGTTCTTGTCGCCGAAACGTGCGGCATAAAGAACCTGCAAGGCTATCGCCACATTGTCAAAGTCCTCTGCCTCCTGGGCAGATATGTCGCCATGTTCTTTTCCATCCTCAACGGCAAGGCGGAAGTCCTCAACAGCATCCCCCATATCCTCACGTGAGGGGTCGCCCTGCATGTTGTAGAACTCCAAGACTTTGTTGAGTTTGTTCGTGAACTGAGCGTCGAGCTTCTTCTCTGCCGCGCTGCGGCGTTCTTCGCCGCCTTCTCCTGCGCCACGTCCCTGCGCTCGTACCGCTGCCGCCGCGAGTCCATATTGCCCACGAATGTCCGCTGCACCAAGCGTCGCTTGTGCACTTCGCATCGAGTTTCCACGGCTCGTTTCGGCTCCCACGTCTATCCCATACTTGCGCAGCTTTGCGTTCTGATTGGCGATATCGACATCTGTTTTGAGCTTATCGTATTGGAACTTCTTTTCCGCAATATCCTTCGGCGATAGCGATTTCGGAAGGAACTCTGCCGTGCTCCGTACGCGTCCATTTTTGTCATACCCAATGACACTGATGCCAGCGCCTTGGTCGATGGCCTCAAAGCCCATATTTGGATTTGTCGCATTTATAATCCCCGTGAGATCAGACAGTTTCATCTTCGGGTCTGCCGCCGCTACTGCAATGAGCTGCGCCATTTGACTGTTAGGAGACGCCGCCGCCGCGCGTGCAAGAGCCTCCTGCTTCATCATCTGCTGCATCTCCTGTGTGTGCTCCGCCGCGACCTGCTGTGCGATCTTGCGCGGAACGCCACGCTCTTTCAGATAGTCTTCGACCTCGCGGGCACTCATGGCTGCCGCACGCTTTTTCGCGACCATCTGCGCGATCTCTTCAACCTTCTGCTCGTAGGTGAGGTCTTTCGGAATCACGCCCTGCGCTTGGAGGAACTTATAAATATCGCCCGACGTTACGGTTCGCTCTTTAGACGTACCGCCGGGCGTAGTAGGGTTTGCCGCGCCCGTCATACCGAATCCGCCGTTTGGGTCAAAGCCGATGAGGTTCGCCCCCTGCTGTGGTGCGTATCCGTTCATCTGTACGCCCGTCGGGAAGCCTGCCGCCGTCTGCTGAGGAACAGGAGCACTCTGAGGGACAACGCCCGCGTTCTGTGCGATTGCCTGTGCCTGCGCTGCGTCTGCTTGGCTATATCCTCCCGCGTCAAGCCGCGCGGCAGGCGGTATCATCTGAGACACGCCGCCGACCATCTGCGGCTGCATCGTGCCGAATCCCTGTGTGGGAAGCCCCTGTGCGACGGGCACGCCCTGTGCCGCCTGTGGATTCTGCGCGACGCCCTGCATGATCTCCTTTGCCGTCTTTCCCGCCCATGCGTTTCTATCCCCGATCTGTTTGCCGAGGTTCGGGAACTCCTGATAGAGCCCCGGCGCAATTCCACGATTGACCGCGCCGTTCAGTTCTTGGAGACTAAGCCCCGCGCCGTAGTCGTCGAGGTTATACCCCATGTTCTTTCCAAGTGCGCGGATTCCGTCGGCGGCCGTGTGTGCATCTGCCTGTATCTTACGGAATCCCTGTACCTCCTTGGAGTTCTCTGCATATCCGTTATTCAGAAGATACTGCGCATCGTTGTCCGCCTGCATCCAATCACGTTTTGCCTTGAGAAGGGAAAGCTGTGGGCTTTGTCCGATCAGTCCGCCGCCGCCGAGCCCTGCATTGAGCATCTGTGCCGCCTGTTCCCGATCTCCATCCGTCACGCCGCCCGCTCCGTCGATCTGTTTGCGTGCCTTGTCAACGCCTTTGTCATAGTAGTTTTGCGCACGGGTCAAGGCAAGCGTATTGCCGACCATGTAGCCAAGTTTTTCCCAGTCCATTGTTAGCCTCCGTTCATTCCTGCCATGTTGCCCCGTCGCCGCCCTTGGCGATAAAGCCGTCCGCAATATAGTTATTCACGCCGTCCACCTCAATGTCATGCACGGGACGCTCTCCGCTGTAGCTGAGCCCGTAGACCGCGCCAACATCATGGAGCACGTCACCGATGCGCATGTCGCCGAGCGTCTTATACGTCCCATCCTCCATCAGGAAGGGCTGTGAGAGCGTCGCCGAGGTATGCGCAAGCTGGCACTGGATGTTATACACATCGGCGTAGTGCCGCTGCATGACGCGCAGCACCTTTGCGGGCTGTTCCTTGCCGTCCGTATGCGACATAACCATATCGCCCACGTCGATATGTTCGATGCTCTTTTCCGTGCCGTCTGCCATCTTGATCTTCGTGCCGGGCGGGAAACAAAAGAGACCAAGTCCAAGTCCCTGTGCCGCGCCTCCGACCACGCCGCCGAGGAGTCCACCAAAGAACCCACCGCCGCCCGACTGTGTCGTCGTCTGTGTGTTCGTTCCTTTACCTGCCACACCTGCAAGTGCATTCGTCGTCGCACCGTTGAGCCCCATCGACGCATTCCACGCACGGAACGCTGGGTTCTGTGCCGCTTCCTGTGCCGCTGCCGCAAGAGCGACGGGCTGTCCTGCCATGTTGGCAATGTTCGCGTAGAGTGCGCTGTTTTGGCTGTTGTTGCCCTGTGCATTCGCAAGCTGCTGCTGCGCAAGGTTCGCCTGCTGTCCGAGCGCACCCATGCCCTGTGCGTACTGCGTGTTGTAGAGGTTGCCGAGATTTCCCGCAAGGCCTTGTGCGTTCGCGTTCTGCTGCTGCATGAGCCCCGCGATCGTCTGTGCCGCTCCTCCCGCATTCGCGTTTTGCTGCTGTGTGAGAGAGGCGATCTGGTTGATGTTTGCGTGGTACTGCCGCGCCACCTCATCTGCCGCGTTGCGCTGAATGTCGCTCATTGCTCCCGTCGTCACCGAGGAGTTAAGAACGCCGCGATTGCCAAGTCCTGAGAGTGTTTTTCCCATGGTATTCTGCATGGCAGAACGGATGCTGTTTTCCATGTTCGCTTGGTACTGCGGCGGTATCTGCCCTTGTGCAAGACGCGCAAGCGCATCGTTTGCTGCACCCGCCGACGCCCCGATCACACCGCTTGCCGCATTGATTGCGCCGCTTGCCGCATCCGCACCGCTGCGGTAGAGCCCCTCAAGTCCGCCGAGCCGCCCCACGTTCTGTGCCGTAAGGTTTCCCATCTGCCGTGACGCGTCGCCAAGTGCGCCGTTCGCCGCCGCCGTTGCTCCATTGTTCGCGCCAACAAGGCCTGCCATACCGCTCTGTGCCATACCGATTTGACTTTGTGCGCCGCGATTGAGAGAGTTGAAGTCAACCTGCACCGCGCCAAGGGAGTCCTGCAATAGAGAGCGTCCGAGGTCGTTGAGGTAGTACGCGTTCGGTGCGACTTTCCTTGCATAGTCCGCGCTTGCCTGTGTCAACTGGACTTCGCCCGGCGTCGGCGTGTAGGAGTTCTGCACCGTCGTCGAGCCGCCGCCCTTTTTGTAGCGCGCCATGCGCCCGTAGGTGCGGTGAAGATAAGCGTCGCTGTCTTGCCAGTCCGCTTCATCCTCATCACACAGATGCCAATATCTTCTCATGTCCTCACTCCTTTAGATTTCCCATGTCACAAGATAGGCGAGCTCACCCGTTGCGTCGTAGGTATAGCCAGGGCTGTAGAGTGCCCACTTCCCTGTTTTCTTATGAATGCCATAGTACCGCTTTGTCCCGTCCGAGAGGTCCTCTACATGGTCGATGCGGTAGCCAAAAAGGCGGATGTAGGCGCGAATCTCCTTACGGATGCAGATCGTTCCGCCCTCACGAATCCCCATCTGCGCCGCGACTTTATCGACGTGCTCTTTGAAGTACCGCGCGTCGCCCGCGAGCTGCCCGATGATTACCATATCCCCGAAAAAGCGCACCTCGCAGAACCCTTTTTCAGGGACATAGAAGAGTTCAAATCCATCCGTCGGCTGAAATGGGTCTTGCGGATTTTTTTTGTTGTAGAAGTCAATCCACTCGTAGAGCGTCATAGGTCTGCCACCTCCAAGATCAGATGTTTCATTTGGAACGGTGTGTGCCCGCGAATGCTCGTCTCAATGCGTGGCGATGAGTGATTGCACCGCACCTTGCGGCGGCTGTTCGTCGGCATGGAGAGCGTCATGTTGTCAATGGCAACGGTCACATTCCCTGCCTGCGCCGCTGCCATAGAGCAGTCCACGCTGCGTACGAGAATCTTCTCCGTCCCGATGAGGGCTTTCGTCCGAATGTGATAGTCAATCGGTGTATCCCCGTCGCTCATATACGCCTCGCTGATTTCATAGAGTGCGCTTCCTGCTGCGACGGCAACACCCTCCGCTGTCTCCTCTACCGATGTAACAGGGAACGGGAAGGAGAGCACCGTTGCCGCACCGACGGCGTAGTTGTAGGCGATCAGGTCACGCTTTTTTGCCGATGGCTGGATGAGAAGGAGCTTTCGACGGCGCAAATGAAAAAGAGCCGGTTCATATAACCCGCTCGTCACGAGGGCATTCCATTTCTCCCCCAGTTCGCCCTGTGCAATATTCCCGTAGTCCATCGTCGTAAGCATTGTCTTCATCCCTTGGCGGCTGGCAAAGACAACGTCGTTCCCGACCGCCGCCGCGCAGTTCCGCCCGATGGCGTCCGTCTGTGTGGCAATGCGGTAGATCACCCACGTAGAAACATCCCTATCCCCTGTGAGTTGGTAGATCATCCCGTTGTTCTTGAAGATCAAGAGGTCTGTGGCAAGAGGGACGACCGCAATCATATCGCCGCTGTCCCCGTAGCCAATGTCCACCCATGCCCCCGTGCTAGCGTCGTTGTCGTCTGTCTCCCACTTCGTACCGTCGCCGAGCGCAGAGAGCATCACACGGTCGCTGCCTGTCATTGCAGCGCAGAGCCGCGCGCCGCGCTCAAAGATGAGATCACAGACAGGCGCATTCGCGTGTGTCTCCACACCGCCCGATGCGGAAAAGTCATAGGATTGGAGCTTGTCGCCCGAGGCAATCCAGATGCGGTCTTGAAACTTTGCACAGATCGGCTTTCGTCCTCCTGATACCGTGCCCACCTTCTCAGGAGGAATGGCAAGAGACGTAACGCGGTAGACGCTCCCGTCAACGAGAAAGACAAGGAACGTATTGCTGTCCACGTCGTAGAACGTACCGCGTACCGCCACGGGAAACGTCATCAGAGGACGGGAAAGACCGCCGCGTGGGCGTAGTGACCGCTCATGTCCAAGAAAGTAGAAGTTCACACATTCCTGCATCTCGTTCTGTGCGATAAGATCGCCCTCACTCATGATGTTAATCCCACCCGAGAGGTCATTGAACACGACCTGTGTCGCGTTGTGCTTCATCATCCGCCGCATGGAATCACGCTCCTCAGCTTGTTGGCAGGGTCACCGCAACCACATTGAGATCGGCAAATCCATTCGTCGCCCGTGCGTAGATGCTCCCCTTGAACGGAAACGGTATCATCGGGCTAAGGATAAAGCCCGACCCGTTCTTCTCCTCCGTCGAAATCTCCACCGCACGCTCTGTTGCATAGAGCGTCCCCGTGGTCTCCGTGATCTTCTGCCACGCATCACTTAACTTGTACTGCATCATGAGCTCCTTTCTTATGGCGCACTCTTGACGTACGCTTCATCAATTACGCAATCCTGCAAGGCGATAAAGCGGCTTGCGTAGTCCTTCCAATACTCCTGTTGTGTGTAGACAGGAATCATATTGCGCGGAACAACAAAGCGGCAGTCCTTTGGCAGGTCGGCGAGCACATCCTCTGCAAGTTTGAACAAGAAGGTCGTGTCGTCGATGATGAGATACTTCAGGTGATTGCATCCCTTGAACATCTGATTTATCCCAGAACTCGCATTCTCGTAATACCGCTCAAAGTTTATGTTGCGTGTATCAAAGTTCCTCAGACGGATACACTCCGCCGTCGAGCCCGCAAAAAGGCATCTTATGTTGGTTGCCTTCCCCGTATCCATGGAGAGGTAGATAAAATCCGTCTGCGTGTTCCGAAACATCCCGCTGATGTCCTTTGCTTTCGGTGTCGCGACATGAAAGACAAGCCCGTACTTCGTTTCCTTGCCATCCTTCACCTCAGTGTTTACGGCGCATGTTCCCTCAAACATTGCACCCATAGACTCTGCGGATGAGAAGTCAAACGCCGTGAAGATCGTCTGCGGGTACTCCTTCCCTGTCACAGGAGATGTGTATTTCCCGCCCGCAATCACAGGCTGATTTTTACAGCTGAACTGCAAGAACATCCCGCTCATGTCCTTGCACTTCCCCGTCTTGCGCATCTTCTCGCCAATGGTGAGCTCCGCTCTGGCATAGGCGAACATGTACGACGTTGATGTCACGTTCGTGAGATCAAAGGAGGAAAGGTCAAGGGCAAGTGTTACTATTGGTGCGCCAGCAAGAGGATAATACCCATATTGATTTTTTTCTGATGGCTTTGTAATCGTTTCATTCCCGTAGCTGCGGAACATCCCGCCCATCCCCGTTGCCTTTGCCGTGTTCCATTTTGTGAGGTCAAGTCCACGCAAGCGGGGGCAGTCACGAAAGAGCTCCGCGAAATTCGTCACGTTCGAGACGTTCCACTTCGACACGTCAAGCGAACGCAGTTCTTGACACCCAGAGAACATAGCATAGAGCGTTGTCGCCTTGTCCACGGTGATTGACGCCGCGTCAATGGTTTTCAGTGCACGGCAGTTCTTGAACATCTCCGAGAAGTTCTCTACTTTCTTCGCGGCGAACTTGGACGTGTCGAGCACCGTGAGATGGTCGCATCCATCAAACATTCCGTGCACGTCTGTCAGTGGGGAGTCCTCCGACACATTGAAGTTCAGCACCGTTTTGAGGGACGCGCAGTTCGCAAACATGCGGCTCATGTTGGTAACGTTTGTTCCGCGCCCGAGGTCGGAAAAGTCCACGACCTCAATGGACAGCCCGCGATAAAAGAGCCCCGTCCAATCCGTCAGCCGCCCGAGTGCTTCATGCCCAACGAAATCAAGAAACGCCTGTGCACTCACAATGTCCTCGCGGTCAATCGTGCTCTTTCCGCTCGCCTCTACCTTCCACTCCACAGGGTCAAGGGAGACTAGCGTATAGGTCTTTTTCTCGTCAGAGCGAAAGCACTTCATCCCGAGCGCAAGGTTCTCCGTGGGAAACGCTTCCCCCGCGTGCGTCGAGCGCAGCGTCTCCATGTTCTTGTTCCAAATCTCGCGTGCGTCCCGCACGGTATCTGTTTCGAGGACTTCTCTGTATTCCTGCATTGTGTCGCCTCCTTAGCCGAGACATGTCACATCGAATAGCACACGGCGTCTATAGAATCCATTCGCGATATTGGAGATGTTGCTCATATCAAGCAAAATAATCCCGCCCACAGTAATGTATCTCCCATTTATGTCGTGGAACATCAGAACGGTAGAAACTCTATTATACGTGGGGAAATTACCTGTGAGCTGGCTTGCCGTAATGCGGCGAATATTCATGTTTTGTGGGACTGCACACGAAAGACCGTTCATTCCGCTATGTCCCTGTATACTACGCACGCCCGTCGCATCAGCGATGACAATCTCTTTTGTTCCTTCCGGAATCACGGGATGAAAAGCCGTCGTCCAGTAGTAAAATTCTTTTCCGTCGATAGTAACGCGCGTGCCGTCGTTGCCGATACTAATATCTCTCGCGTTGCGCCCAAGCAAATTAGTGCTAAGGCGCACGACACCGAGTGTGCTATACCGTGGCTTCGGCGGTGTAGGCGGCGTCGGCGGCGTCGGCGGCGTCGGCGGCGGCGTATACGGCCTGCTTCCCGTGTTTGCAATCGCCATGCGTACGCCACCCGGGCGCTCCACATACGCGCCGATGGATTCACTCGCGCCAACGCTGCAAAGAGGAGCGTAGCACCTTACCCCGCCGATCTCTATCGGAAGCGCGCCGCCGCGCCCGCTTGCCTCTCCTATCGTTGTATAGAGCGGGCATGAGTTTCTGATGCCCCCTTGTCGTTCTACGTAGAGCCGTCTTCCTGTCTCACTCATAGCACTACTCCACCCAAATCTTTGTCCCGTTGGCAAAGGTCAGCACATTCACGCTCAGGCGGTCTGCCATGTCTGCGCGTGCCGCCGTGTCTGCCCGTGTCGCTTTATCGGCCGTATCCGCTCGTAGTGCCCGATCTGCAATGGCCGCCGCAGCCGCCTTGCCCGAGATGTTGATGTTCCATGTCCCCGTCGCACCTTCGCCGTTCTTCTTCGCGTAGAGGTCTGCAATATTCTTTCCCGAGCTGTCTGCAATCGCACGCGTGGCAACCGTCGCGCGGTCAGCATTCGTGGCCGTCCCTTCGAGTTTTGGTACAGCAAGCGTCCCTGTGACAGGGTTATAGACGAGGTTGTCCGCATACTCGCGCTGCGTTTCGTTCCCTACGGCAGAGAACCACACGTGACGCGGGGCGTTCTGCTGTGCCGTCGTTCCCCGAACGCCGAGTGCCATGCTTGCCGTCGCTGCGTTGCCTGTACAGGAATCCGCCTCAACGCTCTTCACGCGGATAACAACGTCCTCCGTCCCGTCAAACATGATGGGCTCGCTCGTTGCCTTGCCGCCGAGAGAGATGTGCTGTGCGTTCTTCAGTTTGCCTGATGCATCCTCATCCCATTGTACGGGGTCGAGATTCTTTAACGTGAACGTCGACTTGAGGTCGGTGCGGTAACACTTCATCCCGAGCATCAGTCCCGACGTGGGAAAGGAATCCCCCGCAAACATGCTGGCGACTGTCTCAAAGTTCTCGTTGAGGATAACGCGTGTGTTCTTAACGCGCTCCTGCCCGTCGATGCGTTTGAAGTTCTGCATATATCGCTCCTTAATACCCGACCGCCGTCCACGAGATACGCCCCTTTGCTGCCGCTCCGTCACGTCGGCGCAGAACGCACGTAAAGGATTCCGTTCCAATGGAGGTGATCTCAGGGGTCAGTACGCCATCTTCCGCGTTCCCGCTTTGTAGTGTCACCGTTACTTCGGGCTTCGTATAGTAGTGCTTGTGATAAAAGATTGCCGTCTCCTTCGCGTCCACCTGTGCCGTACCGCGATCAACGGTATCGTCGATGTCCACGTTCATCACGACGTTATAAATCTGCGGGATAGCCCCGTAACTTCCTGCCGTGATACCGATGCGGACAAGTGCCTTTTCGTATTCGTACTCGCCGACGCGGAACGGATGGAAGAGGCTATACCCAACAGGGCGGTCGATACGCTTCATGAACGCGTCAAAGGTCATTTCCTTCCCTGCCGCAATCCCCTCAATCGTTGCCTCGCTCGCACGGATGATACCGTCATAGAGAAGAAGGTCTTCGACAAAGACAGACGCAAGCGGCGGCAGAATCTCCCCGTGTATACCGATGCGCTCCGTTATCGCCGTCTGCATCGGCGGCAAAAGGGACGTGCCAATCGAGACGCCCTCTGTGAACGCCATATTGATCGTCAGGAGCTTTCCAATTTCCTCACCTAGGGAAACACCTTCACAGAAGGAACGATGCGCCGTAAACACCTGTCCACGCTCGTCACGCATCCCGAGCCACTCGCGCAGCGCATGCTTCATCTCCTGCGTAACCGTCCGTCCCGTGCCAATCGCTTCCTGTGCGTGCATGGATGGAGACACGGGCGTATCTTGCCCGAGCCCGACGGATTCCACGATCAGGGAGGAGAGCGGCGGCAGTATTTGGCCGCTGAGCCCGATACCCTCCGTAAACTCCATGTAGATGTGCCCGTGTTGTTCGTGGAGGAGGAAACGTCCGACGCCGATGCGCTCTGTAAAGAGCGAACGAATCGGTTCACGTGGGGCAAGTATCCCCTCATCTCCGATGCCGAGCGTTTCTGTGAAGGACAGCGGTATAGGGATGCAGAGGCGAACCTTGCCATCGTCCTTTATGCCGACGCCCTCAACAGTATCCGTCCGCGTCGGCGGCACATCATCCACGAGAGACACACGTTCTTCGATGCTCTGATGAAACTCTGCCGCCGCAGAATATCCACCGGAAAAGCCGATACCTTCGGTTACATCCTGTGTTACTTCGACCTCACCGAAACGGTCAAAGGGCACCGCCGCACGTGCATCGGTAAAGGCAAAAGGGCTGTCACGAAACGTGCGTGGCTTTGTCAGGCGGATGCTGTGCTCCTCTCTTTCCGTAGGCATAACGCACCGCCTTTCTCCTTACTCCTTCAGCTCTCCGAACACAAACTTGAACGTACAAGTGTATACATCCTCCGCCCCTTTGTTGATGGCAGGGAATACCACGCGGTCAAAAGCTGCATGATTGTCCTTATCAATGGTACCTGCCCCGTTCCGATAGCACACAGCCGCTTCCGTGATAGCTCCGATTGCTTGTCCCGTGCCGAATGTCGCGACAAGCTTGCACTCCTTCGTGCCCGCCGTGTGAAAATACTGTGCACCCGCCACTGCAAGGAACGCCGTCAGTTTGGTCTGCTCCGCCGCAGGTGCATTTGTCCCCGTGCCAACGGCGATATATTGCAGAGCCTTGTTGTTGTTATACGCCTCTGAATCCTGACTTTGGAACAGGCGGTTAAAGAGATGGTCATAGCCCGCGCTTAGCACGAGGTTATCTTTCTCCACGACCTCCTCTGTGCCGTCTGCGCGGCGCAGCACGCCCGTGAAACTACCCTTAACTCCGATCATACCGATCACTCCTTCTAGTCATACTGCCCGAGTACGAGCGTGTTCAGTTTCTTTAGTGGCTTTGCAGGAGCTTCTCCCGTTGCCGTCCCGTCTTTGCCGAGACTGTATAAAAAAAGCCGCCGCATAGATGCTTCCTGCACGATGCCAACGGCGATACAGTCGTTCGGGCGGTACGTCAGCTGTGCCCGCACGTATGCCCCATCACTGCCGACAAGCTGAAACTCCCGCATACGGCGGTCATACATCAGGGAAAGGCTTCCGTCCCCCGAGAGCGTCAGGATGTGTGTGTCTGGGAGCGTGTCGCGCAGATGCAGCCAGAAAATCAGGGAGAATGTCTGTGGCAGAGCCAGCTTCCCGTACGTGACGCGCGTCTTATAGGAGAGTCGCAGTCCCTGCGCCCACCGTCCGTGTGAGTAGCTTGCGCCCTTTTCCTCCGTGACCTTCGCCCCTGTCGCCGCAAGTGCTCCGTCTAGTGCAATAAGAACAGGGAAGCCTGCCGCATCCTGCGGGTCGTCACGGGCAATTTCATAGGTGACCTCCACGCCTCTGAGGTCACCGACCGTGCCATTCCACATGGTATTTTCCGCCTCTTCGCTTTCCCACGGAAAATCGAGGTCGTCAAACACGTAGTCGCTGTTCGTCTCACCGATGACGCTTGCTTCCAGCCAGTTCCGCGCACGGTACTTCTTCGGCAGGTGGACGCGCAGCAGGTATTCACCGCTCATGGCGTCTTTTTCAAGAAGCAGAGCCTCACGTGCTTGGTCGTAGTAGAGGTTGCGCTTGGCACCGGGATAGCCCGCAGCCTCCTCGTCCATCCGCAAGATGACGTTCTTGTGTTCGTCCTTCTCGTTGGTTAGGAGGAAGTACGCGGCGTTCTTTGAGTAGTTCTCGTGCTCATCAATCGCCTTGACGAGCATATAGCACCGCCCCGTGTTCGGATACACATAGCGGTGTTTGTTGAGTTTTGTCGAAAAGATCGTGAGTGCCTTATCCCATTCCGGCGTCACACCGACTTTGACTTCATAACGCACGTTGTAGATGGGAAGGGCATCCCAGTAGAAATCCAGCTGCGCCCCGTTGCGCTCTACAAGAAAGTTCTCCACATCGGGGATAACACAGTAGAGCGTTTCGGATGTTCCCTCGCCGTACTGGTCGTAGTACGCGACACGCACGCGCTCAACAACCGCTCCGCCTGTGTAGAGGAAGATGTTATCGAGCGTCTCATAGCGCACGTCGTTGACGTAGACGTATGCCCCTATACAGTCAAGAGGGATGTCAAGGAACGTAATCAGCGTCCCTTCCTGCGTCTTTGTCATTGTGAGATCACGCGGGCGCATCGGGCGCGCCTTTGTGTAATGCAGCTCTGCGGGAGCACTCGCCGTATCCGTGAAATCAATCGCGTAAAGAAAGAGATGCCCCACGTAGGAGAGCGGAAGACAGCTGGAATGATTCTGCGTCGTTCGCTCTAAGAGCCCGACCTCACTACCGACGTTCTTATTCGTCCGCACCTCATAGCATTTCAGCCCCTCTGCGCTGCTCATGTGGTCCCATTGGAGAAGTCCGCCGAGCCGGGAGAACGTCAGGCGAAAGTTACGCGGTGAGAGGACTTTCCCTTCCTTCTCCGCCGCCACGTCCTCTGCGGTAAAGCTGTTTGCCGCGTTGATCTGCTCTGCCTGCGTTGTAAGAAGGTCGCGCAGGATGGAGAGCAGATAGCGTCCGTCACCTTGAATCGACGTCGGGAGGTGCGGCGCATGAAGCGGTTTCTTTTTCAGCTCAGCCATTCACGCCCACCGCCTCAGCAAGGATGCTGCGCAGCTCGTCATAGAGTGCCTTATCCTGCGATATGTCGTACTCGTTCCGATTGAGGGCAAGGAGCGTGGCGACTTTCAGGACGTAATCATTCAGCCCGTCGTGTGCAAACGGGAGGCGTCCTGTCTCATCCGACAGCGGCGGCATCGTCGCAAAGTAGCGGAAGCGTATGCTCTCCATCATCGGGTCGGTAAAGTGTACCGTCTGCCCTGTGATGCGCAGAGGATATTGCCCCGCAGATGTGACGTATCGTTCAGGGACGCTTTCCCCATCATGGATGCGGATTTCCTGTACCATCATCGGGGAGCGTGCCGCAATGAGAAGTCCTGATACCTCACAGATTGCCGTGTTCAGAAAGCCGAGGCATTCCTCCGTCGTGTACTCGTCGGATATGTCGTGCCCTGCCGCACGCAGATCACGGATTGCATCCAATGTTCTCATGGCATCACCTCATACGAAAAACGGCATCTTCGGGCGCATATTGTTGTACTTGCGCCGTGGAACAATCGCATCGGTCTCCGTCGTCACCGCCTGTGTCATTGTGTCAACGTCCGTGTTGTTGAGGACAAGGCGCGTGAGTTTGACAATCGCATCTAGGAACATGTCGGGGAGCATGACCTGCCCGCCCTCGTACACAGGGAGGAGCTTGCCGTAGTAGTGAAGCGTAATCTCCTGCGTCGCATAGATACGCCCTGCAAAGAGCCGGAACGTATCCGCGTCGACATGATCGTCCGATACCGCATGTAGGCGGTAGTGATCGGCCGTGCGGTAGACGCCCTTAACAGACATGAAATCATCAGGCAGGAATACCGCGCCGCCGACGAACTCATCCCGTCTATAGGTTTTCTCACGCTCCAATAGGTCACTCTGCATGTTGGCAAGGCGCGCCGTGATATAGCGCAGGACTTCATTGATGGCGTGGTAGATTTCATAATCTGAAAAGCGTACCTCGTTGACGTCCTTTTCCTTCCAACGTACCGTGTCCTTTATTTGTGTCGCATCAATCACACGTTACACCTCCCTGCCAGAACCGCCGCGTGTGATCGCGGTGCACGGCAAAGACAGGGTGCATGGAGAAGAACTTTTTCACAAGGCGGATAAACTCTGCCTTGTCTCCTGCACTCTGTGCCTTGCGTGCCTCAATTAGCCACGGGTCAAACATCCACATTTCAGGAGGAATATACCCAAGGGGAATAATGTTCTTCCCCCGCCCGCCCTCATCCGACACTCTCTTTGCCGTTTCGATTGCTTCCATGCAGTCAATACGGTTTGTGAGTATCGTCTTCCCATCCTCCTCATGAAGTTTCTGTTCCAAAATCATGGTATTCACCCCAATACAAAAGGGCTCACCTCTCATAGGTAAGCCCTCAATCTTGTTTTCTTAGGCGCGCTTGATGTCGTAGATCGAGCCCGAGGCCTTCGGCTGTGTGCCCTGAAGACCGAGCCACGACTCAATCACAAACTCCTCGTACGAGCCCTTCTTTCCGAGCCCCGTCACCTCATGCGTCGGGTCGAACCACCGAATATCCCAGTAGTTCATGTCCATGAAGTCAATGACCGTATCCGCATACATACGGTGCACCTGTGCACGGATGACGCCGAAATCGGATTCATACACATCCGTGATGTTCGTCGCCGTCTTCTCCTTCGAGCCGCGCTGCTTCGTCGCGCCACCCGTGACGATCTGCGAGAAGCGACGCTTGCTGCGCCCGGACATGACCGCAAGCGTCGGATTCCCGCCGCGCTTAAAGCACATCTCCATACAATCGTTGATGTGGTCTTCCGTAAAGAGCGCGTTGCCCGCACTGAATACGTTGTTCTTTACCATCTGAACGCCCTGTCCCGCCGTCGAAAGCGTGATCTGGTTGGCGTTCTTGATCGCATCATCCATGCTGTTGAAGAGCGTGAATTTCTTCGGGTCGGTGTCCTTGCGGATATAGTACGGGAGATTCGCCGAGAGCTCCGCAGGGAGCTTGTTGCCCGCGCCCGGCTTTGCCTTGAAGTAGACGAAATCGCCCGTGTCGAGCTTATGATCTGTGGTCGCCACACAGATATTGCCCGTAAAGGTGACGTCCTCAACCTCCTCTTCGAGGAAGTAACGCACACCGCCCGTGAGCGCGGGATTGCCGGGGGACTCGTCACGCGGTGCGCGGTTGAAGACGAGCGCGTACTCAATATCACGCGCGTGCTGCTTGAAGGCGTTCGTCTTCTGCCGTGCAAACTCATCTTCCGGCGTGTACTCCTTTGCGTGTTTCTTCTGCGCATCGGATACTTTGCCCGTGCTGATGAAGTGCTGGCAGCGATTGTCCCAGCGTGCGAGCGAACCAACCTTGTCCGTCTCGTAGTTCGTCAGCTCCATGTGAGCGTTCTCCTGCGGCGGCTTGAGTCCTTCCGTGAGCCAGTTGAATTTCAGGCTCTTTGCATCCGTCGCCCGCCCGAAATTCGAGAGAAAGAACGTCTCTTCGGGGTCAATGTTTGTGATGATGTTGCTGAAATCATCCTTCGTGCCGACCGCCTCATACGTGACGGACTGCGACTTCGACTGTGCTACCAATGCCATAATGTATCACCTCTCGTAAAAATAGAACTTATCCTTAGCGGGAAAAGAGATGCTCCCGCAAAAATGCGTTGCGCGCCCGCACATCCATCGAGCGCATAGCACTCCAATCCGTCTGTGGCGGCGCAGACGGCGCGACACGCCCTGCTCCTTCCACCGATGGAGGGGCGGCCTTTGGCGCAGGCTGCGGGGTCGGTGTGAGCCCCGTCTTTTTGGCGTAGAACGCCGCCCGCGTCTTCTCGTAGTACCCTTCGAGCACAGGGACATCCGCGCGCGTACATGTGCCGTTTCGGAATCGCCGCACCGCATCTTCCACGCGCACCGCCTCATGATAAGGGAGCTCCTGATAGTAGCTCTCCATCATCACGTCGATCTGGTTAAAGTTCGGCTCCTTCGCCTGTGCCTGCTGCATTTTCGGCAGGAACTCTGCGGCGAACGCCTGCGCTTCGGCCTGCTGCTGTGCAAGATTCGACTGATACGCATCAATCTCACGGGCGATTGCGTTCACGTTCATCTGGACAGCAATGCGGTACTCCTCCGCCTTCTTCGTCTCGTTCGGGTCGTCGGAATAAGACATCCCCGAAAGCTCCTCGGGCGTGATGCCAAGCTCCTGCTGCGCTTTCTGCTCGGCCGCCTCCTGAATGCGCCGATAAATCTCCGCGTCCTGTACGGTCTCCTGTACCTGCTGGACAGGAGGGGCGCTCTGCTGCATCTGCTGCCGTGCCGTGAGCGCGGCGATCTGCTGCTGCTGGCGGATAGCAATGTAGGGCGCACGCAGCTCCTCAGGGATGCGCGTCTCATCCGTTCGCCCCGTCGTCATGGAGGCAAGAAGCTCCTCCGCCGTATACGGTGCAGGCTGCGGCGGCGTAGCAGGCTGTTCTGCGTTCTCCTCCGCATGCTCTTCTGCGGGCGGCGCTGTCTGCTGCTCCGCCCCGATATTGACGACCGTCCGCGCTCCCGTCGCGGGGTCAATGCGGATAGCTACACCTTCGGCTTCTACGGCTGGCGGCGTTCCCGCACCCGTGGCAGGACTTTCCTGCGCGCCCTGTTGTGCTTCATAAGCGGGCGTATCGGCTGGCGCATCCTGCGCCGCTTCTCCCTCTGCAAATCTCTGTAAGTCAAAAACCCAGTCATTCATCCGACATCCTCCAATCAGTTGTCCTTCTCCTCGTACATCTTCTTCATGGCTTCCCTGCCCCTTCGCTCTGCGCTCCGCAGCGACTCATAGAAACGTAGTGCCGCCTTGTAGTCCGCCTGAACAGTCAAAAGCTCCGCCGGCAGAGCACGGCAGAGCGCATCAAGTGTCTTTGCTTTCGCCTCGTCGAGCCATTTCCCAGAGAACCGCTCCGTAAGGAGGAACGTCGCGTCACGCCCCTCGGCGGCGCGCTCTTGGAGTTTCATCTTGTCGCCTGATTCCATGCGTTCATCCTCCCTTCCCGCCACATCTGGACGGCCTTATTGTGCTGTTCTGCAAGTCGCTCATCCCGTGCAATCTTCTCCTGCATGGAGGCGGGAGACGCGCTAAGCCCCAGCTGTTGGAGCGCCGAAATCTGTGCATCAATCGGCAGGTCCTTGAACTGTGCCGAGAGGCGTGCAAGCGTCTTCGCCTTCACGTCATCCTGCTTTAGCTGAAGCTCTGCCTGCATCATGGCATCCTGTTTCTCCTGCGCCGCCTGCTGCATCTGCATCTGCTGTGCCTGCTGCATCTGGTACTCCTGCCCGTTCGGGTCGAGGAGGTACTTCTCCGTCGAGCGGATCCCCATTGTTTCAAGGAGCTCCTTCGTGACGTTGTACCACGATTCGGCATTGACAATCCCGATTGCTTCGAGCTTGGGATAAATCTGATGGATGAGCACCATCAGATATTGCATCTGCATCTCTTTCGTCGACGCGCCACGTCCGACATTGACAATAAGGTCATAGTCGATATTGATCTCCTCGCGCCGGATGGAGACGTTTTCATCCGCAAGGCGTACAATCTGCCCGTCATCGACGAACTTTTGACAGAGCAGGATGAGGAATTTGACAATCGGAATCCACGCCGTTTCCGCCGCAAGCCGCGCAATCAGCTTGATCTTCTTGTCACTCGCCCCCATAATCGCCTTGATGCCCGCCGCCGTGCGGTTGAGGCTAGAAGAGTCAAGTCCTTGGTTGTAGCGCGTGCTGCCCGACTGGCTTTCTACCTCATTCTGTGCGTATTGCACAAGCGTCATAGCAGAGCCGTCCATCTGTATCGGCGGCGGCTGGAACATCACGCTCTGCGGCGGGATACCGCCTTTGACAGGGACAATCTCTGCCCCCTCGTAGAGTGCGTCCATGTCGACGCTGCTCTCATCAACAAATTTCTGCGGGACATTGTTCTTCGCGACGGCAATCACCATCTGGCGGATGAGAGCAGTCTTGAGGTCTTGCAGTTGCTCAAGCGTATCCGTGAGAGAATCCTCACCGAATATGGCATAGGCGTCGTGTTCCGGGGAGAATACAAAGAACGGCGGCATCTCAAACACGTTGTCCTGAATCTTTAGCGGGACATCTCCGACCGCATGAACGATCACATTCTCGTAGATACCGTCGCCGTTAAAGTCGACCTTGAGATATGCCTCATAGAGCTCAAACTCTTTCGACGCATCATCACCATCAAAGAGCTGCCCGTGCATCTCCTCAATGTGACTGTTGTGCTTCTTGTCTAGGAGCGGCGTCGTTGTCGTATTCCCGCCTGCCTTTTTCATGGCCGCATCGACGTTTTTGTATACGCCCTGCTCCTCCATGCGCTTTAGGTAGTCGCCGCGCACTACTTTCCGCTGCGCCACGAATTTTGCCGCATGCAGGTCACGTGTCTCTGGCGTAAAGCGCAGCTCCGACGGGCTCATGTTTTCGATGATCGGCTGATTGACCTTGACGTTGACAAGATCAAACGTCACGCGCAAAAGATCACCGAGCGGCGTTACGGGGACGGCCTCCTTAATCTCCACTTGCCCCGCCGCTTCGCCCGCAAGAATCATCTGCATCATCTGCGCATCGGCAAGCACCTCCATCGGCTGCCGCTCTTCTTCGCGCCTCCAATAGACCTTGGCGCACCCCATGTTGATTGTCAGCCCGTCACGCAGAAAGTTATACATGAACGTGAAAAAGCTGTTCTTGCGCGTCACGAAATAGCTCAGAAGCTGCTGTATCTTACGGGCGTTATCATCGTCACCGACATTAACCCCCGTAATATCCACGGGGTCATCTGCGCCCGTGAACACCTCCATAAGGGACGGCATCATCCAATCCACCGTCGTCTTTACATCCCGCGACACCCAGTCGCTAAACTCCGAGAGTCGCGGGAACTTGCCGCGATAATGCTTTTTGTCCGCGCGGTACACATCATAGCGGCGCAAAAGCGCGGGCTCTACCGTCGATGTGTAATAGTGATCTGCCACCTCACGCCCCGCCGCGAACGCCGTCATAATCTTCTTGACCGCGTCGGCATCGAGCGTTTCAAGGCTGATCTCCTCCGACATAGCGTTCTGTGCCGCGCTATAGGCGGCTGCGTTTCCTTGCATTGCCTCACCTCCTTTCACATACTGCCCGCCTTGCGGATTTTCCCACGGCGGCGTGCTTCTCGATACTTTGTGTTATCCGTTAATCGGACGGGATAAGCAAACGTAAGCGCAAGTGCATCTGCAATATTCGGCGATGACAATCCTCGCCGCCGCATTTCATCCTTGCTCTCAAGCAATTGCTTCCCGGCAGAATTGATGCGGGATTCAGGAGCCATAAGTTCCTGAACGAGCCGATCATCATCAATCGCCCCACCATCCATCAGCCAGATTTTCATCTCCCCCCACATTTCCGCTCGCTTATTGGCGTATTGGGGTGCATCGGAACGCTCCGCAAAAGATACCAACTGCCAGTTGCCGCGCCCCGAATCCTTTCCAGCACTATATATCCCAGTACCGTATCCCATATCAATATGCACTGCGTCCGCTCGATAGTCGTCCTGATAGTGCATAACGCGTCGTGCGACCTCCATGTCATTGTCGTTCCGAGGTGTAGTCTCAAGCACCTTGCTATAAAGTCCTTGCCGCAGAACGACCGCAAGCATATCCTCTCCTGTCCACGCAGGGTCAACACCGATAATCACCGGCGCAAACTCGTAGGAGCGCGTCTCCAACACACGGCGCCGCGCTGCCTCTGCAAGTTCTCGTGAAATCAGCTGGTTTTCCGACTGTGACGGGAACTCTCCCTTGACACGGACACGAAAGAAATCGCTGTCCTCGCCGTATTCCTGCGCCCATTGGTCGAGTTGCTGCTTGTTGGAGATGCGAGCGGTGCGTGAATCCACCTGCTTGCAGTTCCAGATCGCACGATTTTTATGGAAACACTCGAAAAATTTTCCTTGATTGCGTGTCGGATTGCCGAACACACACCAGATGATCTCCGTGTCTCGGTCGGTCATCGCCCCTTCTGTGACCGTCCATATCTCATCAAAAATAGCGGATGCCTCGTCGAATATGACAAGAATCCGCTTTCCTTGATTGTGAAGTCCTGCAAACGCCTCTGGATTGTCCCTGCTCCATGGAATTGCATCCGCACGCCATGTTTTATCATGTCCGCGTTGCGCCGAAAAGAGCGAGGTCGCCGTAAAACAGAACATATCCCGCCCGATGAACAGGCGATACCACTTCGCCAGCTCCGCCCATGTTTTAGAGCGCAGCTGCGTATCTGTGTTCGCTGTCACGACACATCGCGTATCCTCGTGTGTTGCGAGTGCCCAGATGACAATCCACGCAACGAGTGCCGACTTTCCTATGCCATGCCCCGAGGCGACCGCCTCGCGTGTTACTGCGGATAGGTCTTTTACACCACGTCCAATATCTTCAAGGATGTCCCTCTGCCATACATCGGGGCCATCCACCGATTCGAGCTCCGTTCCTCTTTGCCCCCACGGAAAAGCCGCGTAGACAAATCCAAGCGGGTCATGTGAGAACTCACCAATGAACCTCACAATATCCTCAAAAGTCCCCATTGGGCTCCCCACGCTCCCGCACCCTCCCTCTTGCTGCCGCCAAAACCGACGCAATATCTATCGCGCCTTTGACTTCGAGCTTATCTGTGAACATACCGATATGCCTCCCCAGAAGCTCAAGTGCCTTGATCTTGTCATGCAGCTTGATCTCGACACCGTTGGCCCCTTGTTTGATACTTGCAATCGCCGCGCGTTGATCATCCGTCAGGTCGCATGTTTCCTTGATCACAGCTGATTCGACCGGAACCTTTACGCCATCTCTCTCGATGATTGCCTGCATCACATAGGCATAATCTGTTGCATCCGCAAAGGCAACGCGTGCAAGCTCTTTGACAACACGCTCCTGTGATACCTCCGTGCGCCGTTGGAGGTCTTTCTGACGACGTGAAATTTCGGCTTGAACCTTAGCATTCCTTAGCAACTTTGCCGCAGTTACTTCAGCCGTTTTTGCACTGTATCCTGCGCGAATTGCCGCCTGTTTGCCGTTAAAGTCAATCAACCATTCATCCACAAAGCGCATCCGCTTCGGTGTAAGTTTCACATCGTCACCTCCTCCTTACAATTTCTTGAACCCCGTCTTACTTGACCGTGAGGTTCTCCCGCTTCTTGTATACGTCAACGTACGTATAACCCTTGTCGCCGTCGTGCGTGATCTCATAATACATACCGTCGTTCACAGTCGTACTCACGAGTGCCTTCCAGTTCTGAAGCGTTTTGGAGAACCAAACAATGAACACGTCCGCCACTGTGATCTTCTTGTTGCCAGTCACATCAACATGCTTGTTGAAGTAGTCCACAACAATCTGTTTCGCCTTTTCCTGCATAGTAAAACCTCCTGTATAGAAACAAAAATCCAAAAACCAAAAACTGAAATGTAAAACTGAAACAAATTTTATGTTTCGCACAAACGAAATATAAAAATCGCAGAAATTTATATCTCACTCATTGCGATTCCGGATTCTCCACACGACGTTGAAACGCAACAAGAGTTTTCGCCATCCGTTCAATCGTCTGCTCCCAGAGATCATGCCGTAGAGAGTCATCCTCTGGCTCAAACGGTGCAAAAGACAGATGCAGAAGCTCATGAACAAGGACTTTTTCTACGTCGTACCGAAACGTGAAGTCATATGGGATTTTAGGGTCAAGCAAACGAATAAGCGCCTCACCTTTCGGAAGATTGACAAAGCACTCACCTTCTCGGTCAGGCTCGCTTAATTCGTCAGGTCTCCCGAGCTTAACAACAACCTCCCAGTCGTTGAGTTTTAGAATCTCCTGCCATTTGCGGCAAAGGTCATCTACGCAACCATCATGTGTCATAAAGCACCTCGTTTCTCTCCCAACAGAAAAGCCGCCTCAATTGAGACGGCTCGTCACGGAGTATAGGAGGTAATGCGCGGCAGCTTGGGGCTATCTCCAAACTACCCACAATAGCATTTTAGCACCGAAAAAGGCGTTTATGGGACGCGTCTATTTAATTTATTTTGTTCCAATTTTAGATATGCCTCAACGGTACGATCAACGATGTACCGCCACATATCCTTTAGCACTCGCTCAGATGTGAAGAACTCCGTATTGAGAAACCGCTCCCGCATAGCCGCACAGTACATCATCTGCGTGCGTACGAGCCATGCTCTGCGTCCTCTACCTGTCTTGTCGCGTGATGCCCTGCGCCGTGCGTCAAGGAATATCCGTTTGCGCTCGGATAGCCCGCGCTCAACAAACTCCACCGCCCGCAGCCATGTATAGGCAGGATACGTCTCGTCAAACTTCACGCCGCGCAGAGCCTCTGCTTCCGTCGGATGCCCTGGCAGGTTCCCACCGCCGCCCTGTACGGTATTCCCTTTCACATACTCCTCACGTTTCAGGCGGTACGTCTTCAGCTCCTCCGTATAGTTCAGCAGCATCGTTTCCGCCTGTTTGCGATCCTGTCGTATCTCATCTGCCATCTGCAAGGCTGCGTCGTTTTCAAGCAAGTCCGTTCCTCCTATCTCTGCAAAATTGCATTTGTCACTTCTTCGATCTGCCGTACATGGTCTATATCCGTCCCCGTTACTGCAACAAGCATCTGAACCATCGTTTCATTGCTCGGAAGAAAGATCACAAGAATAGCGGCAACAACACCTGTCACTAAAAAAAACAAAAGAAATTCCCACTTGCTGGGCATGGGTGATTCATGCTCGTCGTCGCAAGAAAACACGAAGAACAAACAAAGGATTGACAAGAATGTCGTAATAATCATCACTATACGTAGTGAATGAACTACATCAATCACATAAAACACCCACGGGCTCATTTAGAACGCTCCTCTCTCGGTATTATTTGTTTCACCTTCATCGATTCGGTTACATCCACGTCAAACGCCTGCTTGCATGCATGGCATTTACCACAAACGCCAAGGTTATCCAGAAAACAGTCCATCACATCTCCCATGTTCTCCTCTAAGAGCTGAATTTCGCCACATTCATCAATATAGGCTCCCAGTTCCACCTTCACATATAAAATAAGTTGATCCTTACCGCAACATGGGCATTTCATAGTTCTATTCCTCCTGTCTACGCACCAAAAGAGCGGCGCATAACCGCTCTTTTTCTGTCCCTCAAAACGGAATATCCTCATCGGATACTGCTCTGCTCCCCTGCGCGCCGCGTGCCTTCTCCCCGAACTCCACCTCACGCGCAACCACCTCGTATGCGTAACGCTTCTCTCCGTTCTGCTCGTATGTGCGCTGCGTGAGCGTTCCCATGACTGCGACCTTCTGCCCCTTCAAGAGATTGTTCCCGCACGCCTCGGCAAGTTTCTCTCAGCAGGTGACGGGAATAAAGTACGTCTTTTTCTTCTCGCCCCATCCGTCGTCAATCGCAAGTGTGAAGCGACATACCGCCTTCCCGCTCTGCGTGTATCTTACCTCGGGGTCTCGCACAAGGCGCCCGATGCCTACCCATGTGTTCATTTGGATTCCTCCTTCTTGGATACACGCTTCCGATGTTGCAGCCAAACATTTTTATCATCTTCGTGTAACGGTTTTCCACTTTTAAGGTTATACAAAATATCTTTTTTCGCGACAGGAATGTCTACCCAATACTTGATACCGCGTTCCTTTGCCCACTGTACGAATGTAGCCGTGAGCATATCGCCCAGTTCCTTTTTGTCTTTTTCGGACGCATCATCAAGATACCCCTCATAACATCCTGCGCATTCATCATCACACGCCTCTTGCAGATTGTCGATCACGCTGTCATGCCAGACACGCGGCACATACTCCTCTGTCTCGGTGATATACACCAAGTCAGCATCAGGTTCGCGCTCTCGCGCCGCTGCGATAGCCGCCTCTACACTGTCAAATCCGGTGTAGTATCCTTCGTCACAGAGATGATAGATATATGCGTATTTCTTGCTCACAATCTCCACTCCTTCATCACGTTTTTCGCATAGATAAGTGTCGCATATCCCACTTTTTTGTTGATATTCGATGCTTTCAACCACAAAAACGCGATTGTAACTGTTATTCCTCCGGAAATTTCATAAAGCACATCCAATGCGTGTTCATGTTCTTTCCGCTGCGATGCCCGAATAGCGGCTCTGCCCGGATTGCCGCAAGCACCTCGCGGAGTGGGATATCCACCTCGCTCCACTTGAACACGAGCGTTCCATATGGTTTCAGTACACGCATGCATTCCCAGAATCCATCATGCAGCACCTGCGGCCAATCCTTGTCAAGACACCCATACTTGAGCCGCGTCCACGATGTCGGCCCTGCATTCGTAAGGTGCGGCGGGTCAAACACTACAAGATAAAAACTCGAGCTCTCGAATGGCAGCGCACGAAAATCGCATACCGTATTCGGACAAACCTCGATATAACGGTTCGGGTAGAACTCATGATATGGGACTTCCCGATTGTCGCAGAACTCCACATGCGGGTTTTTCTTATCGAACCAGAACATCCGAGAGCCGCAGCAGGCATCAAGTATCTGCTTCATTGTTCACCAACTCCGGATTCTCGTAGATGTTGCCGATGACTTCGTATCTTTTTGTCGATCCTGGGTTCAAACACAGGTACGTGCGCTCTATAATTGTCGGTTCGGCGATAAATCCACAATTTCCCTGGCTCCATCGAACCACGCAATCCACCTGATACCGTCCTGTATGCCCACGAATAACATCTCCCTCGTAAATCTCGACGCCGTTCTTGTCCTTCATGCCGATGAATTGCATTAGACGGTCTACATAAAGTGGCCTATACATTCCGTTTTGAGAATCACGCCCTAGAATTGAAAACTTCCCGCAATTATCATTTCCCCAGCCATCTATTACCAACACACAACACATGACACCATGGTTTGAATCCCATGCCCTGAATTTTATCTCACGCATTTTCGGCTCCTCCTCCTCCTCCTCTAAAAGCTCGTAGGCGTCA
>ERZ773212.248-NODE-248-length-28701-cov-4.408050_pt1 | contig 28701 bp, 30 predicted proteins | sample MGYA00581005_ERZ773212 | MGnify/ENA primary metagenome ERZ773212 (study PRJEB29015, sample SAMEA2738154) | human oral metagenome | biome: human oral; feature: human-associated habitat; material: saliva | place: China | collected 2196 ... | reverse complement strand
GCATTACCAGCCCTGACGGTCGCGTGCTGGGCAAGATGGGGCACACCGAGCGCGCGGGTTCCGGTCTGTACCGCAACATTCCCGAGCTTACGCCGGGCGACCAGTTCCAACCGCTCATCGAAGGCGGCGTTGATTATTTCGCATAGGCGAGAAGCTCCTGGATAGCCGAGGCCTTGCCTGGTAAAAGCCTTATCCGGGTGGCTGAGCTGCCACTTGCGTTTCTCCAGCTGCATACTTTGCGGTACCGTAAGGTATGCAGCTTGGTATACGTACGTGGTATACGCACCCAATTTAGTGCATACACGAGATTTGATACGCATGCTCAATTCAGTGCGTGTGTGCGATTTAGTCTGTTCCAAAACACCGAGAGTTCTTCTCGCCCTTTTATAAATATGCATCAAACCGAACGTTTACGGGTGTTTTGATTCACAACTAAACGCTCAAATTGACAAGAAACCACAACTAAACACGCATTTCGCTTTCAAAAAATACCCGCAAACCCCTCAAATAACGCGGTTTCATAAGAAATCTCATTTAGTGGTAATTTTCTGAAACGCCAAAGACGTGCCGACATTAGGTGCGCGGCTTCCTTACTCTTTGTGGCAAAGCCTGCTCAGAACGGATTCGACCATAATCCGTCTCGTAAGGATCGGTGGCATCAACAACGTCGTCAAGCGAGAATACCGCACGGCATACATTAAGAAACGTCGCAAAACTCACCGATGGATCTCCGTTTTCAAGTCGCGAAATGGTAGCACGCGATACGGCAGCTTTATCGGCGAGTTGTTGGGAGGTAATACCATACAGCTTCCTCCAAGTAGCAATATTCTCGCCAATGCGCCTTGCTGCTATTTTTGTCTGCGCAGGAATTGGTCTGTACACGGTATCCTAACGTCAATAATCTGATACGATATAGCCATTAGTGTAGCATATTTATTTCGTTATGTAGTACGTACATCCGAAAGATCTCAGATCAAAGACTCTCTAATGCCTTTCCAGATGCTCTCATACGCGAGAAGAACCATTCCGCTGTCGGTCTCACCCTCTGCCGCTCACCTTATAAGACTATGAGGCACTATTCAATAGGACCGGCATACCCTCGGATACCACCAATATTGCGTATATTCGTATAGCCCATCTGTTTCAGGGCCTTCTCGGCACGCGCACTACGGACTCCGCTTGCACAGTACAGAAAAAGCGGAACCGTGCGATCCACAACGACTGAGGATATCCTCTCCATATCGGAAAGAGGAACGTTTACGGCACCTTTTATATGACCAGACGCATATTCATCTGCCTCGCGAACGTCTACCAAAACAGCATCCGAGGTCTCGCGAGCCTCAGCGACACCTTCGTTGATATTTGCCCCACCACCAAAGAAAGAAAAGATACTCATAGAATTCCTCGCTTCAAAACGAACCGCAACACACCCATACGAACAACAGGATAAAACATCCTTGCATTCTGAAGTCCCTAACGTTTTTATCATTTCAGCTTGACCCTTACGCAACGTAAGGGATTACTATCCTGTCATGGACCATGGCCATGATTCACACAAAAGGTGTTGAAAGCTACAACCAATGTTGGAGGTTATATCCGTGGCAGAACAATACTCTGTAGGAACACTTGCCAATATGGCGGGAATTTCTGTCCGAACCCTACACCACTTTGAAGCACAGGGATTGCTGCATCCCAAGCGTCTTGCAAACGGCTACAGGGTCTACGGAACAACTGAGACAAACCGGTTGCAGCAGATCCTGCTTTATCGCGAGATGGGCGTGTCGTTGTCGGATATTCGCCAGATACTTGACGACCCGTTCTTCGATCAAAAAGCTGTTCTCATCCAACACCTCAAAGAACTGCAAGCGCGCAAAATACATATCGAACGACTTATCAAAAGCGTTACAAAAACACTTGAGAGCTTAGAAGGAGGTACTCCTATGAGTACGGAGGAAAAGTTTGAAGCATTTAAACAGGACCTTATCGATAAGAACGAGAAGAAATACGGAGCAGAAGTGCGTAAACGTTGGGGAGATACCATCACTGATGCGTCAAACGAAAAAATGAAGGGGCTTACCGAATCCGAATGGCGGCGTCGCGACGAAATCAAAAAAGAGTTGAAAGCCGAGCTCATTGCAGCCGTCAAAGAAGGAAACGCAACGGGTGCTCATGCTCTGCACGCCGCTCAGCTACATGCTGAGTACCTGCGCTTATCTTGGCCTGACGGATTATACTCCGCAGAAGCGCATCGAGGGCTTGCACACGCCTATCTCGCTGACGAGCGATTCAAGTCTTACTACGATGCATGGATTCCCGGAGCTACTGAAGTTCTTGTAGATGCAATCGACCATTTGTTGTCTGAGTCCGCTAACTAAACAGCCGAGAAGACCCAAGCTTTTTGCTAAAGTGCCCAAGCTTTTTGCTAAAGCGCCCATCCGGAAGATTGTTGCTGCAACTTAGACATATGGCGGAACAGACCGCCTTCTTTTGCGCGCAGCTCGGCAGGAGACCCTTCCTCGGCAACTTTGCCGTCTGCCAACACCACGATTTTATCGGCATTTTCAACCGTACGCATGCGATGAGCAATCACCAGAACCGTCTTGCCGGCAAGCAGTCGGGTGAGGGCCTCTTGTACCTTAGTCTCGTTTTCCACGTCCAAGGAGGCGGTTGCCTCATCCATAAGCACGATTGGCGCATCCTTTAGGAGCGCTCGGGCAATCGAGATGCGCTGGCGCTCCCCGCCCGAAAGCCTGCTGCCGTTCTCACCAATCATGGTCTGGTAGCCGTCAGCGAGCTTGTCGATAAATTCATCACAGTTGGCAGCGCGAGCTGCCGCCAATACCTCTTCATCCGTAGCATCTTTGCGCCCGATGCGAATATTTGCCATCACGGTATCGTCAAAGAGCGTGACGTCTTGAAACACCATGGCATAGTCGGTAAGGAGCACCTCAGGATCAATATCGGCTATGTTCACGCCGCCCACGCAAATCGTGCCGGAAGAAGCGTCCCAAAGACGAGCCGCAAGACGTGCGCAGGTGGATTTCCCCGAGCCTGACGGTCCGACAAGAGCCGTCACCTCGCCCTCCTTTGCCGTAAAGCTCACATTGTTGAGTACCGAAGACGGATTTTCTTCCTGGATGTTCTTCTCGCCATGTGCGCTTTTTGCTTTGTATGCAAAACTCACGGAATTAAATACGATATCGTGCCCGTCTGGGGCAAACGTGTCCACTCCTTCAGCAACGGGTTCATCGTAGATAGCCTGCAAACGCTCGGCCGAAACCTCGGAGATAAAGAGCTCCGCGATAAGCGCCAGCGCCTGGTCAAAGGGGGCATATATGCGGCTTACGGTAAGTAAATACATAAAGAAGACCAAAAAGTCAATCTGACCGGCCAGCATGAGGTTGACGCCCAAGATAATCGTTGTTGCCACGCCAAGGCGCATGATGACAGAGGCTGCGTTGACTACAAGCCCAACCCTCAGTTCTGCAAAAGCGGTACTTTGTTCGGACGTGTCAATCTTGGCCTCTAGTTCACCAAGGTGGCGCTCAACCTGATTGGTAGCACGAATCTCACGCGCGGTATCGAGCATTTCCTGAATGCCGTCAGATACAATCAAGGCGTCGGCACGAGATCTTCTGGTACTTTTGGCAAAAACTTTGCGCAGGCCAAAGAGCAAGCCAAACGCTACGGGCACACCCCACATAACCGCAATGCCCATACGCCAGTCAAAAACAATAAGTGCAACGGCTACCACGGCCGTCGAAATATATGAGCCGTATAAATAACCAAGTACATGCGACCACACATGTTCCAAGCGATCAACGTCGCTCATGATGGTTTCGGCAAGATCGGCCAGATCACGACCGGCAAAAAAGGAGAGCGGGAGTTTACGCAGACGTTCGGCCAAACTTATGCGGATTTTTCCAACCTCTCCGTATACGGTGCCGTAGGTATTTTTGTATTGCATCTTATGGGCAACAAACGACACCACCAGAAACACAACGATGCCACCAACATATGGTAACAACTCTGGGGAGGGAGCCTCGCCAAGAAGCGTCGCCATCAGTTGTTTCATGAGCATGAATAAAATGCCGATACCCGCAAAATCAATAAAGTTAACGATAACGGTCCAAAACGTGCCCTTCTTAACGTTTGCGACACCTTGATCGGTAAGAGCAAACTTGCGTTTAAAAGCCTCACCAAACATTTACGCCACCTCCTTTGAAATCTTCCACGAAACGGCTTTCTGATAGTCGGCCCACATGCGCGCATACAGGCCGTCCCCATTCACTAACTCTGCATGGGTACCCTGCTCAACTACCCGTCCTTCATCAAGCACCACAATGTTATCGGCACCTACGACGGTAGAGAGCCGATGCGCAATCATGACCACCGTACGACCCTGCGTAAGCTCGGCAAAAGCCTTCTGAATAAGGGTTTCGTTTTCAGGATCTGCAAAAGCCGTTGCCTCATCAAGAACCACAATCGGCGCATCTTTCAAAATGGCACGGGCAAGAGCAATGCGCTGCTGCTCACCGCCCGAAAGAAAGGTACCGTGTGTTCCGATAATCGTATCTACGCCGTTCGGCATTTTCTCGATAATGTCACTGCATTGGGCAGCCTCAAGCGCGCGTAAAACTTCCTCGCGCGTTGCCTCGGGGCGAGAAGCGCGCACGTTTTCCAAAATCGTCGTCTTAAACAGGCGGTTATTCTGAAACACGAAAGCAACCTGCTCCATGAGGACTTTGGGGTCAATCTCCCGTACGTCAACGCCACCAACCGCTACCGAGCCCGAATCGACATCCCAAAAGCGAGGTATGAGACTTGCGGCCGTAGTTTTGCCACCGCCGGAAGGTCCCACAAGAGCCACGGTAGATCCTGCGGGAACCGTAAACGTCACAGTATCCAGGGCTTTCTTCTCGGCACCTTCATACGTAAAACTCACCGCCTGAAACTCGATGCCATTACCTGCGGGTACCTTAGGATTTTTAGGCACGCTCACCTGTGGAGCGGCGAGAATGTCCTCAACGCGCCGCAGTGCGTCTTCTGCCTGCATCATGCCACCAGCGGCAAACATAATCTTTGCCAATGCGGTAGACATGACTGCCGAGAAGATCGCATAAAACGCAAAGTCTGTCACGAGGCGCACAAAATTACCGGACGAAATTGCTCCCGGTACCAAAAAAATTGCGACGGGAATCAAAAACACGAAAGCTGCTTCAGTGAAACTGAGATTGACACTATACGGATTTTCGCAGACCTCACCTTGGTACTGCTCGGCCTTAGTGCTGTATTCGTCAATGGCTTTTTTGAATGCCGTAAAGGTATACACCGTCTGCTGAAATACCTTTACCACGGGGATACCGCGCACGTATTCGGTACTGGCCTTGCCCATTTTGTCGAGCGCCGTCTGATACTCGGTCATATAATTTTTGCCTTTACCGGACATTATCAAGGACATTGACGTTATGGAAATGATTACGATCATGAAACATGCAAGTCCCATGCGCCAATCAAATATAAAGAGAAGAACCAACATTGAGACAAACATCGAGATAGAGCCTGCAATATCTGCAAGGTTATGAGCACACAGCTGCTCAATATTGAGCGTTGCCGCGTCCATGCGACGCCGCAGGATACCTGATGCATGGGTGTCGTAATAGCCCAGAGGTGCTGCCATCAGGCGTTTTGCGCACGCTTTGCGCATGTTGGTCTCAATACGAAATGCCGCAAGATGCGTACACATAAGGCCGCCAAAGTAGATCACGATACCCGCAACGGCAAACCAAAAAGCCATCCACCCGTAGCCTGCGATACTCGTTGCTTCCTCCCATTTCGGTGCAACCGCAATAAGGTCGCGAACAACCAGCCAGATAAAAACATAGGGCATCATGGTAAAAACCATGGAAATGGCCACGAGAACACAACCGATGATGGTAAGTGGTCGTCGTGTTCCCGCAAAGTCCAAGATACGAGAGATTGTTCCTCGCTTCTTTTTATTTTCTTGCTTTTTCTTATCCACCATGCAAGCCTTCTTCCCCAACTCTTCATTTTTAACGAATAATGTTATCTTAGGCTAACTCATAGAAAAAAGTAAGACTGTTATTCCGGCATTCTCACGGGCGCAATTGATTCTTAATTTGATTTCAGAGAAATTTTATGCTTTGAAGCGGATTTTGATTGAGCGTGCGATTCAAGAGAAGAGACCCCAGATCGACGGTGTACCATACCTTACCCGCCGATGAGGCCTCTACCCTATCTACCAGCTACGGTGTCCAGCCTATCCGTCAGAAACGACGCCGCGAAGAATCTCCAGACCGTGAAAGACAGGCTCGATAACTGCGGAAATGTTTTCAACTGCAGCTTTGGGACTGCCCGGCAAGTTGATGATAAGCGTGCGCTTCACAATGCCGGCAACCTCCCGTGACAGACAGGCCTTGGGCGTTATCAGCATCGATGCACTGCGCATGGCCTCGGGGATGCCGGGTGTCAGACGCTCACATACTTCGCATGTTGCCTCGGGCGTTATGTCGCGTGGCGAGAAGCCCGTCCCACCCGTCGTTACTACCAGCGCAACGTTGTCGGCAACGGCGGCATGCAAGGCGGCGACAATCTCTGCATGCTCATCGGGTACCAGTACTACCTGCTCTTCAACCGTAAAGCCCTTCTCGCCCAAAAAGGCAACGAGAGCCGGGCCACTGGTATCCGCTCGCTCCCCACGTGAAGAGCGGTCGCTCACCGTGATAACGCGCGCCGTAAATGCTTCTTCGTGTGTCGCGACGGCTTCTTGTTGCATCGCAGCAGCTTCTTGGTATGTCACGGCTACTCCTTTACGATGAGGCCACCCTCACCCAGCACTACGAAATCGCGCTTGGTAAGCTCAATACCGGCAGCAATGCGAGGAAGTACCAAATCAAAGACGGTCGTGGCACTGTACATGACGCAACCGGGAAGGCCGAGAACGGGAATGGCTGAGGTGCCCTTGTCGGCAGCGTCAAGATATCCCAGACACATCATCGCACCCGGAAGCACCGGAGCGCCGTACGTTGCAATTCGCGCGCCGGAGCGTTTAATGGCGCCGGGTGTGTTGTCGTCAGGATCAACGCTCATACCGCCCGTACACGCAATCAGATCGACTCCCAAATCCCGCGCTTCATGAATGGCCGCAACGAGCGCGTCCATATCATCGCCCGGCTTTGCGCAGTGTACCGTCTTAATGCCAAAAGCAGCGAGTTTTTGTTGAACGACCGGCGTGAACTTATCCTCGATAAGCCCTTTCTGTACTTCGGATCCCGTGGCGATAAGAGCCGCGGTCTTTACGCAGAATGGCGCTACCCGCATGAGCGCCCCGCGCTGCGCAACGTCGGCGGCGGCTTCCGCGGCCTCCACGACAGACGCATCAACCACCAGAGGAATAACGCGGGTACCAGCAAGCGGGGTACCCTTCTTCACCGCAGTATGACCGCGACGAGTGGCAATCATTACCTCGTCAACCGCATTAACGGCATTGAGACGCTGCGTATCAAGCTCAAAAACACCATCAACCGCTGCGGTAATGGTGAGTTTTCCCTCATGGGGCTCTTTGGATACCACGCAATTCTCGCCATGGCAAAGCGCCGCCATACGATACGCCGCATCGTTTTCGTGGAGCTGATCCTTCCCCAGCTCCCACACAAACAGATGCTCTTTGCCCATGCTGAACAGCACGGGAATATCGGCCTCTTCCACTACGTGGCCCTTCTTAAAGCGCACGCCCTTAAAGCGCGTTTTGTCGTCAGCGCTCTCGCCGGGAATAATTTGGGTCATGTCGTGGCACAGCACATGCCCGACCGCATCTTCCGTTCTAATCTTCCTCATGCCGGAGCTCCTTTGCGTCTAAAACATGAATAATATCTCCGGGTTTGATAGTGCCGCCACGCAAAACCACCGTAAAAATACCTTCGGTCGGCATCACGCACGTACCAATGAGTTTCCGAATCTCGCAGTCATGATGACAGGTCTTGCCGATCTGTGTCACCGCGAGAAGAGCCTCTCCTATTGCAAGTACCGTACCAACCGGCAGCTCGCGCAAGTCAATGCCGGAAGTAAGAATATTCTCGGCAAAATCCCCCGGATGCAGCTCTGCGCCCTTCTCGCGCATGGTATCAACGGACTCGTTGCCCAAAAGACTCACCTGACGGTGCCAGTTTCCGGCATGAGCATCGCCCTTGATACCTTCGCCCACACAAACCTCAATGGCCTCAACGGGCTTTTTACGTGTGCCCTTTTTCACGCTGATACAGCAGCTGAGCACCATGCCTTCTGCAGTAGATTTCACGTTCTTAAAACTCATTCGCAATCTTCCTCTCGCACAAAATGACCAGACACTCCGCCGTCTTTCTCAAGCAGGCAAATCCGACTGACAACCATGTCTCGCTGGTGAGCCTTGCACATATCATATATGGTCAGACAGGCAACGGAGGCCGCCGTGAGGGCTTCCATTTCAACGCCCGTCTGTCCCGTACAACGACAGAACGTCTCAACCGCGATGCCATCGTCTTCAAACGAAAACGAAATATTTACTCCGGTGAGCTGAAGCGGATGGCACATGGGAATGACATCTGAAGTGCGCTTTGCCGCCATGATGCCGGCCACCTGTGCCACTGCCAAAACGTCACCTTTTTTAATGCCGCCGGTACGCACTAACTCAAGCGTATCGGAGCGCATGAAGATTTTCCCTCCCGCACGCGCCGTACGCACCGTTATATTCTTAGCAGAAACGTCCACCATGCGGGCCCGTCCCTCTTCATTAAAATGGGTAAGCGCCATCTTAGCCTCCAATTTCATTCATCGCCCGAAGCGACTTGCTTGCGTGCGTCAAATCGATTGCATGACCTTTAGGTTTTTGAGCAATCCCCCTGCTTAAAACATCCAGGAGTTCCTCACCCGAAAGTCCTCGGAGCGCAATCTCACGGGCAGAATGCAAGCAAGGCTTTAACATACCGTCTGCGGTCACGCGGATCCTGTCGCAAGAGCCACAAAACGTATGCGTCATGGGGCGGATAAGCCCCACCTTCCCCTGCCAACCGGGCGCGCCAAACAGCTCCGCCACACCGTTTGAGCCAAGCGGTATAAGTTCCGGCAACACATCGAGCACGCAATCGGCACTCACAAAACGCTCGGTCGGCCATCTTGAGCATTCGCCCATACGCATGAGTTCAATAAAGCGCACGTCAACAGGTTCATTTTTAGCCATTTCTGCAAGAGGACGAATCTCATCCTCATTCAGTCCGCCCAACAGCACGGCGTTGAACTTTGTGTGAGTAAATCCCGCTTCCCGTGCCGCCGCAATACCGGCAAGCGCATCATCAAGCGTTCCGGTACGGCTCAGCCTTGCGTAGCGTTTGGGGTCAAGCGTATCAAGCGAGATATTGAGGCGAGAAAGACCGGCTGCTTTCAGGTCTTTGGCGAGAGGCGCGAGTAAGGTGGCATTGGTGGTCATAACCACTTCTTCGATGCCGTCTACCGCAGAGATCATACGCGTTAAATCCACAATGCCTCTGCGCACCAAAGGCTCGCCTCCGGTAAGACGAACTTTTTTCACGCCAAGTTGTGCCGCGGCCTCAACAATCATGCGCATCTCTTCAAACGAAAGAATATCTTCATGGCAAAGCATGGGGATACCCTGCGCCGGCATGCAGTAGAGACAGCGACAATTGCAGCGATCCGTAACCGAAAGCCGCAAGTAGCGAATATTTCTTCCCAAATCATCACGCATGTGAAAACTTCTTTTCTTCCGCCACGCCATGCTCTTTTGCACTATCACGAAGAGGCATAACACACTCCGGGGCAATGTAGAACAAGATCCGTTGAGGTTCACCCAAGCTCGCCCAAGACTCTTTAGAACACTCGTAGCGAAGAAGTGCACCTCCTGGTGTTCGGGCCATCACAATAGTTGAAAACGTATTGTCAATCACACGATCAACCTCACAGGGAATAACATTTTCGTATTCGGTAGCGCAGCCAACCACCTTAAAATAATGCGCGCGAATTCCAACATATGTCACACTATCATCCATGGGTAACGCGGTGGTAAGATTCAATCCCCACTCATCACAAAAAAGGCACTTCTCGCCCACCCTATGAGCACGGGACACATTCTTACACCCTGAAATACGTGCGGCGGCAAGCGTCACGGGTGTTGAAAAGAGCTCTTTTACCGATACTTTTTTATCGGAGTTCCCCTGATTAATAACACACACAGAATCACAGAGGCGATATACCTCGTCGCGATTATGGGAAACGTAAATTGTCCCTCCCGGAAACGCACGCAGCGTATCGCTCAGCTCAAGCTCAAGCTGCCAGCGAAGATAACTGTCGAGTGCCGAGAAGGGCTCATCGAGCAAAATGAGATCGGGCTTGCTGGCAAGAATACGCGCCATGGCACAACGTTGCTGCTGACCGCCGGAAAGCTCATGGGGGCGACGGTCAAGAAGGCCATCAAGCCGCATCTTTTTGAGTTGTTCGAGCGCACACGCTTCACGCTCTGCCCGTGTTGCTCCTTGGGCTCCCACCAGCACATTTTGCATCACGCTCATGTGCGGAAAGAGCGCATAGCTCTGAAACAGATACCCAACACGCCGCTCTTGCGGCGGCACATTGACGTGAGCTTCAGAATCAAACAGAACCCGGTCGTTGAGAACAATGCGTCCACTGTCGGGCTTCACGATGCCGGCAATGCACTTGAGCGTCATTGATTTACCGCAGCCTGAAGGGCCGAGAAGTGCTAAAACCTCATTGCTCTTCTCGACAGCAAACGAAACATGCAGATCAAAGCCACTCAAGTGCTTGGTAATGTCAACGGAAAGCGCCATGATTATGCCCCTGAGCAGGAGTTGCCACACGCGCTCGACCGCTCCCTTTTTCAAAAACATTAAGGGCGAGAAGCACCACGGCCGAGATGGCAAGGTTGATAAGCACCCACTGCATGGCCGCCGTATCGTCACTGGTTCTCCACAGCTGGTATACCGTCGTTGACACGGTTGCCGTCTTACCGGGCGTATATCCGCAGATCATTGAAGTGGCGCCGTACTCGCCCAGCGCACGTGCAAATGCCAGGACGGTTCCTGCCACAACGCCTTTCATACAGCACGGCATTTTGACGTGCCAAAACACCCACGTGTTTGATTTCCCGAGTGTCCGGGCCGCATCGGCAAGCGTTTCGTCAAAGCTCTCAAATGCACCTCGAGCGGTACGGTACATAAGCGGCAAGCTCACCACAACGGTGGCAAAAATTGCCGCGTACCATACCATGGTAAGTTTTATGCCAAATACGTCCAGCACCCAAAGGCCAATGGGACGGCGTGGACCCAAAAGCAGAAGGAGCAGATAGCCCACAACCGTCGGTGGCAGCACCAAAGGCAGCGTCAATATAACGTCCAAAAACCCTTTAACAACCCGAGGCGTTTTGGCAACAAAGTTTGCAAGAGCAATGCCCAACAAAAAGACAAGGGCAGTTGACGCCGCAGCAATCCTCAGCGAGTTATACAGCGGATACCAATCCATAAAAACCAATCCAGAGAGAAACGTGAGAGACTTGAACAACTATGACTTTGAAAGCGGAGTAAAACCGACCTTCTCAAAGCACGCGCTGGCATCAGAGGTCTTCAGGAACTCAAGGAATTTCTTTGCGAGGTCTGCCTGCTTTGCATTTTTGGTTGCAGCAGCAGGATACACCACGCGTCCGCACATCTCCTCAGTTGCCTCACCAACCATCTGAAGCTTTGCAGAGGTGGCATCGGTCTTATAGATAACGCCGCAGTCAACGGAAGCTTCTTTAACCTGTGTGGTAACTTCCTTAACATTGGTTCCGTATGAGATATGTCCCTCTTTGGCGAGCGCTTCTTCATCGAGCTTGTAGTACTTCAAAATCTTCTGCGTGTACTGGCCAACGGGAACATCTGAGTTACCCATACCAAGCAAAATCTCGCCTGCACCAAGCTTTTGAGCCATGTCGTCAAAACTCTTGACAGCCTTGGGGTTATCCTGAGGAACGCACAGGGTAACCTTATTCTCAAGGATGTCAAAGCGAGTATCGGATGCAATGAAGTCCAAATCTTTATCGTGGTCTTTCTTGGCGTTTGCATCAAGTTGATTCATCTGCTTCTGGCCGGCAGAAATGAAGACGTCACAGTCAGAACCCTCTTCTATCTGCGTCTTGAGTGTGCCTGAAGAATCAAAGTTGAAGCTGATATCAACGCCTTGATTGTCATTCTTAAAAAGCTCTCCGGCCTCACTCAGACTTTCGGTCAGTGATGCAGCCGCAAAAACAATGAGCGTTTGAACATCGGCTTTCTTCTCGCCACCGGCCGCGTCTTCCTTTTTAGCTCCACTACCACCACAGGCGGCAAGCCCAAGTGTGGCAACTCCTGCTGCTCCGACAATGAACGAACGACGGGAAACACTGTTTTCGAACTTCATACAAACTCCTTTAAACGAACCTAACCTTATGTGACAGACTCCTCCAACATGCTCCGTTGGAAAAGTCCGATGCACCAAACTATCTGCGGGCGAAAAGTACCTCTTCCTGCAGCGTCACACCACGTATTTTATGTTGAAGACGACCTCTTCTGATGCGGCTTCTCCGGGCGGAAATTAGCACGACAACGAATCATCTCGGCTGCAATGGAAATGGCAATTTCCGATGGAGTAACAGCCATAATATCATCTCCGATAGGCATATAAATGGCGTCGGTCCACTCCTTGGAAATACCACGTTCCTCCAACGTCTTGCGGGCAAACGCTGACTTTCTCGCACTGCCAATGCAACCTACATACGCAGGACGGCACGGGTAGAGCTGCTCAAGTACGTCGATGTCAAAGGCATGGCCGTGTGTTGTTGCCACCGCATAATCACGACGGGTCACCTGCACATGCTCTGAAATATCTTTGAAGTCACCGCAAAAAACCGCCTCAGCGGCAGGGAAATCTTCCTTTACCGCTACGCCCTCGCGGTCGTCAAAAACCACAACCCGAAAGCCTACGCCGGCAAGCACGGGCGTGAGCGCACGACCAACATGCCCTCCTCCAAAAATATATGCTACGGGATCAGGTCCCAGTGGCTCCGTATACGTTGCCGTGGCCTCGTCCCACACGGGCATATCGGAAAGAGCGCGAGGGTCGTCTTGCGACAGCTCCTCAACAGGAAGTGCCTCAACAACTACATGAGCGGGATCTGCCCACTGTTCAACAACGATAAACGGTTTTTTCGAAACAATAAGGCTAAGCAGCCGGTCTGCAAAAAAATCCTTTTGAGCAGGCGTAACCAAGCGCAATGCAATAAGCGCGTCCCCGCCGCATGCCATGCCTGTTTTGGCGTGGGTCATCCATTCGATCTGATCGTGCTCCGTACCGGCTAGTATGTCACGCGAGCGCTGTTGTGCCATCAGCTCGATGGAACCACCGCCGACGGTCCCCAAAAACGTTCCGTCCTGCAAAAGCACCATACGGGCACCGGCATGCCGTGGCATTGACCCCTTTGTGGAGAGCAGCGTCGAAATCACAAAACTTCGACCCGCTTCAAGCTCCGCCAGAAGACGGCGCACCAAATTCTCATCGCAAAGCGTACCGTGTGAATCCGCCATGTCAGCCCCCGTTCTTACCTGATGAAACGCACGTCTCGGTTTCTCTTCTTGTCCCTGCGCAAGCTATTCCTGCGCAAACTGTCCTTGTGCAAGCTATTCCTGCACAAGCTTAATTCGCTTGGCATCCTGCGCACTTTCCTCATACTCCGTCATACGACCCACCACACGTGCGGAAGAAACTTGCTCATCGGCGCAAAGCGCGGAAAGAAGCGCATCCGCATCTTTAGGTGCCACGGCAATAAGCAAGCCGCCCGAGGTTTCGGGGCAAAAGAGCACGTCAACTCTTTCACGAGCAATCCCCGTGGCTTCCACGTACTTCTCGGCATAGCGACGATTGCGATACATTCCTGCAGGCAAAATCCCAAGGCGTGCAAGTTCAAACACATGGGGCGAGAGGAACTCAGGGCCGTCCACGTTAATTTCGGCAGCAAGATCTGCTCCCTGGCACATCTCAAGCAGATGGCCCATAAGCGAGAAGCCCGTCACATCCGTTACGGCATGAACCTCATAGTTCACCATAATGTCGCGGGCATACCGGTTAAGCGTCATCATGGAGCACTCGGCGGCATCAACCTCTTCTGCGGTTGCCATATTGGCTTTTACTGCCGTGGTAATCACGCCTACGCCAAGTGCCTTGGTAAGGATGAGCACGTCTCCCGCACAAGCCCCTGAATTGGTGTACATTTTTGATGGATTCACAAAGCCGGAAACCGCCAAGCCGTACTTGGGCTCATTGTCATAAATGCTGTGACCGCCTACGATGTTTGCTCCGGCTTCATACACCTTGTCATAGCCGCCACGCAAGATTTCATGCACCACCTCAGAGGGCATATCTTCAGGCACCGCCATAACGTTAAGCGCAACCTTGGGCTCTCCGCCCATGGCATACACATCGGAAAGCGCATTTGCTGCGGCGATGGCACCATACGTATATGGATCGTCGGCAATGGGCGGAAAGAAATCAATGGTCTCCACCAGTGCAATGTCATCGGTGACCTTATAGACCGCCGCATCGTCCGCCTTATCAAAGCCAACCAGTAAGTTGGGGTCTTTGCGTACCTTGATATCTGAGAGAAGTTTTGCAAGCTCGCCTGCTCCGACTTTCGCACCGCATCCCGCGCATTCGGCAAGCTTTGTCAGCTTTACATCTTTTGCAGCCATTATCCATTCAGCCTTTCCGTAAAGTGACAGAGAGCCTCAAGTACGCCTCCGCCTATCGCACGAGCCTTATCGGATGCGGAAAAACAATGTCCCACCTTACAGCGAGGATCAATGTCGCCCGATTTCATACCCTTGGTTACCGGCACGCCTTCTTGCAAAAGACCTCGCAGAACACCGTCAATGGTCGCTTTGACCGGAATGCCTGAAACCATGGCCACTATATCGCCGCGCTTAACCACGTCTCCGATTTTTGCCACGGGTTCAAAGATGCCCTCAGCCGGCGACCATAGCACGCGCTCTTTGGTAAAACCACCGATGTTGCCCGGAACACCGGTGTTTGGGATGGGCGTACCGTCATAGATAACCTTTCCCAGATAGTGGCCCCGCTTTGTTTCAATTACCGCATGACAGTCAGACCTCGAATCTGTACCGGCCTTAAACCCCGGTCCCACTCCGATTACGACAGGAGCCATATCCTTGGTGGTACCAATATTGCGCTTTGCGAGAATGGCATCCACCAACACGTCCGGCTTGAGCTCTGAAATACATGCACCTTCAGAGTCAACCAAAACCGCAATGTTCTTCTCGTCCACAATACGAAGCGCGTCCGTAACGTCTTTTGCTCGAACCGCCTTGATACCCTCTACCTGAGCTTCACCCAGGCGAATAGCCTCGGAAAATGCAACGGAGCGACGCACTGCCGTGGGAACCTCCACATCAAGCATCACGATACGTGCACCCGCACGATAAAGTCTGAGCGCAATGCCTGAAGCAAGATCTCCTGCACCTCGTATTACTACCAGCATGTCTTTCCTCTCCTTGCCGAGTTTTACGGCATTGGTATCACTGATTACAACTCAAGTTCATATATACCCACCGGCACAAAGTTTCCCTGTGCCACTTTTTCAAACGTCTCTCGCACCTCTATCGGCATAGCCCACGCCAATCCACAATCCGCCTTAATTGCAACGGGAGTTGGAATGAGACGGCCTGGTATCTCTTGTTCTTTGCAGACGCGCTCACACTCGAGCGCCTCATGCGTGGAATCAAACGCCACAACCGCCCGTAGATGCCGCCTGCGCACCTGATGTGTACGTTCTCGCTGCTCAGGCCTACACATCTCAGTGCATCTCCTTGGCAAGCTCAAAAAGTGCCGAAAGCGCAGTGTCTATCTCAGTCTCTGTCGTATAAAAACCAAACGAGAAGCGCACGGCACCCGTTTCTTGTGTGCCAAGTACCCGGTGCATACGCGGCGCACAATGCGCGCCTGCGCGAACCGCAATACCGTAGTTCATGTCCAAGGTCTCCGCCAACGCAGAGGAAGTCCATCCCGCCAGATTGAGTGTCACAACGGGAGCGTGGTCATAACTTGGTTTAGAACCGTCAAGAACCGCAAGGTCATCAGGGTAGTCGCCATAGAGCACCACTCCGGGAATACGGCGAACCTGCGCAACAAAGCGCTTGGTTAACGACAGGTCATGAGCGTGGATGGTATCTACTCCTTGTTCGGCGATGAAGGCAACCGCTGCAGACAGACCTGCTATGCCGTGCCCATTGAGTGTTCCTGCCTCAAGATGCTCGGGGTAACGCTCAGGCATACCTTCCTCAAAGGAGAGCACTCCCGTACCACCTTGAACTACCGCCTCAAGGTCAACGTGTGAGCCTACGAGAAGAGCGCCTGTTCCCTGGGGTCCCATCAGTGCCTTGTGTCCGGTACATGCCAAAAGATCAAGGCCAAGGCCATCAAAGTCAATCCGGAAAGATCCTGCCGTTTGTGCAGCGTCTACCAAAAGCAGCGCCCCGGCCGCATGAGCAATAGCAACCGCACGCGCAAGATCGCAGACGTTACCGGTGAGATTTGAGGCGTGCGTCACCACCACAAGCTTTGTGCCGAAAGTCACCAGCCGCTCAAACGCATCCCAGTCAAGACGGCCCTGCCTGTCTGCGGGTACAAAATCAACGTTTACGTCGTGCTTCTCGCGAAGACGATAGAGAGGACGCAAGACGGAATTGTGATCCCAATCGGTTGCCACGACGTGATCGCCGGGTCTCACAATGCCGAGAATTGCCTTGTTCAGAGCATCCGTTGCGTTTGCGGTAAACACCACACGTTCCTGATGGGAAAACCCCAGAAGCGAGGCAAGGCGTTCACGCGCCACCATGACTGCGCGGGCCGCATCGAGTTCGGCGGCCGCAGCTCCGCGACCGGTACTTCCAAGCGAGCAAAGCGCGCGAGAAACGGCATCCACCACGCAGGGAGGACGCATATATGATGTGGCGGCGCAATTGAGATATATCATTTGAACGCCTTACAGCACCATTGCACCCGGCTGCTTTGAGATAATCTCGGCAATGGCGTAGAGGTTGGTAACCCCGCCCACCGCCAGCTTGTCTTTAATGCCATAAAAATCAAGGCAGGTACCACAGGTTAAAATCTTGGTGCCGCGCGCCTCAAGCTCTTTGATATCCTCAAGCGACTCCGAACCCTCGCACGTCAGATGAGCACCGCCGTTGTAAAACAGCATGGTCTCAGGAACGCTCTCTTGGTGCGCAAGAGCGTAGATGAGGCCTTTCATTAAAATATGCCCAAGCTCATCATCACCGCGACCCATAAACTCAGCATCAACCGCAACGACCGTAGCGGAACGTTCGGGAATATTGCAAAAGAGAGACGCTTCGGCCGCTGCAGACGCACTTGCCGCAACTGCTTCGCGAGGGGTGAAGGTCATGACGGTGTCTTCGCCGTCTTTTGTCGTAGTAAGCTCACAGTTCTTCTCGTCAGCTAAGCGCGTAAGGTTACCGAGAGCAACGGTATCGTTTATGACCACTTCAAGCGCTTCTCCCTGCGCCAGTTTTGGCAACGCTTCAAGCGTCAGAATAACCGGCTTGGGACACGTTAGGTTGCGCGCATCAATTTTCATTGCAATCTCCCTCTTAAAATTGCACATCCCACCTACGTATAACGGGCAATGTGAATGCTTTTTGCAATAAAATAAGTATATCGCTAATAAAAAACTTTTAGTTAGGCAACCACATGAACTGTTATGAAGTGCTTGGCGTTTTACCGGGAGTTACCTCAGTTGTCGGCAGTGGAGGCAAGACCACACTGCTCTCAAAACTTTCCCAAGAAGTTCGGGGAACGGTCGTTTTGACCACGTCAACGCACATCCTTCCGTTCCCGAATATGCCTCTTTTGGAAAACCCCACGCTCTCCGAGGTGAAAGACGCTTTGTCAACACACCGCGCCATCTGTGTCGGAGCCTTTTCAGGCGAGAAGCACAAGTTGGGACCCTCGGCACTTTGCGCCCAAGAGCTGGCGTCGGTTGCCGACTATGTATTTGTGGAAGCTGACGGATCCAAACGGCTACCCCTGAAGGCTCACGCCCCGCATGAGCCCGTCATTCCCGAAGGCAGCCAGCGCACCATCCAAGTCGTCGGACTTTCCGGCTTTGGACTGCCCGTCAACCAAACCGTCCACCGCAGTGAGATTTTCTGCGACCGCGCAGGCTGCTCGCCGGACGATCTCGTTACACCAAAGCGCATTGCTATGGTCATTGCAGCAGAACACGCTTCAGGAGCCGTACGAGCAGACGTTATTCTCGCCAACCAAGCCAAAAGCGAGAAAGACCTCGCTCTGGCAAGAGACTTTACAAAGGAGCTCCATTTGCGGGGCAACAACACGCCCGTTGTTGCAGGCTCGCTTTTTAATTCGACTTTTGCGGAAATGCGTGATAGGTGATAACTACCGACGCATCTTCGTTGTACTTCTCGCCTACCGAAAACTTTTTATCACCGTCAATGGTGATCTCTTTGACCTGGTTCTCGTGATTGAGCAGGCCAATCTTGAGGTCCTCGTCCTTTTTGGTTGTGATGTTTGTAAAGCCCGCATGCTCAAACTTCTTTTGAGCTTCCTCATAGTCATACTCGGGGGTGTCTTTGCTGGCGAGAGGAACCTCTACCTTCACCGGTTCTTTTTTGACAGTCTCGTTTTGGGTGGGCTGTACGGATTGCGCCTGTTGGTTTGATGCCCACGGATGAAACGCTATGAGTATCACGCACACCACAAGCGCAAAAATTGCGGTTACTGCAACAATAAACAGCTGGTTATTGGTGGTTTTCTTGACCGCTTCCGCTGCGATTTCTTGCTTGCTCTGTATGGGGCCTGACGATTTTGCAGCGGGATGAGGCAGGGTGGCTTGCTCTTGTGAGAGCCGACGCGTAACTTTATCTCCAACGTCCAGCGTCTCACCTGTCAGCAAATCATGATCAAGCGAGTCCATTGCTTTTTGCACGTCGGTGTTGTTCTGTGTATCGTCATCGTCTTCACGGAAGTTCAACTCGTATCTCCTTTGTCCACCACCGGAGCGTCTTTCATACATCTATTTTCACACACATAGCGCTATAGAAATATTACAACACCTACAAAGATGGCAAGTTCATACTGTATTTTTTTCATACTGTGTATTGCATAGTATGCCTGAGTAATATATACTATGTATCGCATAGTATATTAAAGGAGACGTATTGTGGATGCACAGCTGAAGCGTGGATTTCTTGATACCTGCGTCCTCGCAGCCATAGCCCGCAAAGATTCCTACGGGTATCAAATCATCCGGGATGCCCCTGCATCACTTGAGCTTTCCGAGTCAACGCTCTATCCCATTTTGAAACGTCTTGCTAAACAACATTTCCTTTCCGAATACACACGTGAGCACAACGGTCGTTTCCGCAAATATTATTCGATTACTGATACAGGACGCTTAGAGCTCTCACGATTTATCGCTGATGAGGCCTCCATTACAGACATTCTCTCCTACATTAAAGAAGGAGCATCGTCATGAAAAAGGATGAGTTTCTTGCCGAACTTCGCGCAAACCTTAAGAAAAAGCATGTTCCTAAAATCAGCATTGATGATGCTTTTGCCTATTACGATGAGGCAATACGCGACCGCATGGAAGACGGTATGTCCGAGGAAAAAGCCGTAGCAGCCATGGGAAGCATTGATGATGCGGTTCAATCGGCACTGGAGAGTATGCCTGTGTTTCTGCGTGCAACTCAGCGTATCCGCTCTGATTCGGTACTTATGTCCATAACTATCGTACTTCTCGTCATAGGCGCCATTGTCTGGATACCCCTTACGTTTGCCCTCGCACTTACGGCATTGAGTATTTATTTTGTGATTTGGGCACTTGTTATTTCATTATGCTTTGCAGTTGCCTGTGGTCTTTTCTGCGGAGTAATGAGCATCCCGGCACTTGTAGTGGGATTTCTGCACGACATGTTCCTTTCCGGTGCGCTTTCTGCCGGTGTGTTTCTGCTCATAGGAGGTATTTCAATACTGGTAATACCGATAGTAGCTCGCATAATGCATTCTCTCGTACAAAGCGCACGAGACTATGCAAAGTGGATTGCTCATTTTTTTGCACAAGTTCCTGCCCAGAAGAACGATGTCTCCACGGAGCGAACAAATACAACGTCATGGTCAGAAGGGCATTCGAAAAGGCTGCTCCCGCTGTTCGGTGGCATTTTTATCGCAATTGGCCTTGTGTTGATTCTTATTGCGTATGTAGGGTCAGGATGTAACCTTGTACGTTTACCTGAGCTTCCTGCACTACAGATTTCTTCTTGCTCGCTTTATATGAGTCCGCATACTATTGCGTTTATGTAACTCAATTGACGCAACTCATCCACACGGATATCCGCAAGTATCCAGATTCTACGTTACGTATCCGGAACTGATGGAGGATCCTCCAATGGCCCTTCTCTTACAAGATATCCGTTGTCATCAAACACGCAAGCTTGACCGGCAATTGGCATTATTTTTCCATACGGAAGCTCTCCTGAAGATAATCTGTAGGTTCTATGTCCGTCAACCGTTACCCAACCAAGCGGAAGCTCTCCATTAAAGGAACCTAAGTGTACAGAGCTGTCTTTCACTTTTTTGTAGTTATTTTGAACATCAATAGCTTGTACCTCACAGAGAGCTGTTGACTTCTCGTTTCCGGCAAGTGCACAGATCCTTAATATGCCGAGGTCTTGCGCCACATAGCCTACAAGCTTTTCCCTATATTTAATTTCCCAAATGAAGCTGTTCTGAGTCTCGGCTTTTGTTCCCACATAGCAACTGCCAAGCGTAAGCTTTGTATAGTCAATATCTTTGAGATATGGCTTCTCTTCTCCCCCAAGATGTCTGGCAGTATTAATGGCCTCTTGTGTCGCATATTCTACGGCCTTCTTTTGGAGAGCATCTACTGCCCAAGGAAAGGGCTTAATGAGAGCATTCCATACAAGAAGAACCGCGACGGTAAGAAACAGAACTACAGAGATAGTCTTTAGAGGTAGCCATTTACGTTTCTTGTTCATAGTCATCACGCCGCCTTAACTCTTGGCTTATATGCTTTAGGAACAATGTTTCCCGGAAGTGCCTTGTACGCCTCACCTCTTGCATTAAACTCGTAGGTGACCCCTCCAATCCGAGCCTTTCGTGAGTAGATCATAGAGCCGGTAGGGCCACCCGAGACTGGCCTATTATTGTCATAACGCAGGTAGTAGTTATTCCCGCCATAGTAAAGCCATCCGGTGCGCATTGAGCCATCTTGGTTAAGGTAGAAGGTATGACCGGAACTATTGAGCCATCCTGTTTGCATTATTCCGCTTGAGCTTAAGTAATACCAAGAGCCTCCCCGCTCCAGCCAACCGGTAGCCATTGATCCATCGGAGTTAAAGAAATACCAGTCTCCTGAAATGCGATACCATCCTGTTATCATTCTTCCGTTACTGTCAAGGTAATAATAACTGCCGTCTTTTACAAGCCATCCGACCCGTATAGAGCCGTCGGAGTTCATGTAATACCAATTACCCCCATCCTTGACCCAACCCGTCCGCATGACCCCGTCCGAACCCAAGTAATAGTATGTACCGTTGTAGACAAGCCACCCTGTCCGCATCTTGCCACTACTGTCCAGGTAGTAATAATCCCCCTTATATGAAAGCCACTGGGAATGAAGGAGGCGGCCTGAATCGTCGAGGTAATACCAATATCCATCGACGGAAACCCATCCTGTCTGCATTTTTCCTGATATGGAGAAGTAAAACCAAAGACCGTTGATTTTAACCCAACCGGTCTGCATCTCTCCTGACTCGGAAAAGTAGTATGTTTCATCTTCGAAACCGAACCACCCTGTCGCATAGTTTCCATGTCGGTCGAAGTACACCCATTTGTCACCGTTGCCTGGTTTTTGCCATCCCGTAAGAACAATTGTTCTTTCCCAATAGAAATAAGTTTCATTATCACAAAATGTGTATCCAAATCTTCCTTCATCATCTTTATGCAATATCTCACGTTTTCCACTTGCTGAATCCTGTGCATAAACAGCTGACACACCCGTCTCGAAGACATACCCACATGCTGTTATCGCATGCCCTTCTGAACCACCCTTCAGCCTTAGGATAAAGGGGGTGTTGTGATCGATCCAGTTTACAATTTCTTCATCACTTGGAGAATACTCTAGGCTAGTAGAGGAGATTTGTTGATTAGAACCAGGATATGTAAACAGTAACAGCCCCTTGATATAATCCTCTGTAAACCCTCCAGTAATCTCCCCCTTAACCTGTATCGAAAGGGAATCGGGCGTCCAGTTTGATGGTCCAGTCATATAGTTTCCTACCGCACAAATGGCAGCAGCCCAACATGTTGGAGACTGGTATTGTGGAACGACCGACACGTCGATCGTCTTAATCACACGACTTCTTACGTTTTTCGATGTAACGTTATTGAGCGAGACTGGACTTGACTTCCCAGCATAGCTATACTGTCCACTCTCCTCCTCGACCAACGAGACGATTTGTCGTTCCCTCGCGTCGGTAATCCCATCTCGCCTTGTCTTCGACACGAGTGTTCCATTTTCGTAATGCCAAACGAAGATTCCTGAGACGACATAGCTGTCCTTACCATCAGCAACAACGGCTATATCAGCGTAGTCAAGGTCGTCATCGTAGTAATACTCATCGATGATCGACGAGATTGCGGTAGACCCCCGAGTCTCCCCATCGTAATATTCCGTGTAGACGGCGAAAACATTTCCGTTGAGGTAGAGGGGGTACTTGACAATTCCAACGTCGGAAAGATGATCATTCTCAAGTCTGAGGAACCTATAACTTCTTCCGACCTGTACCTCACTGACATCGGAAATATCTACCTTTTGCTTATGGAAGAGAAACTCCATTCCATCATCGTCGATCAGGGAGAACAACTTGGATATATGCTCTACCGTCTTCTTGCTTGGATATGACTGCAGTTCCAAGGCATTGGCTGTCTTAACTTGTTTACCAGAAAAAATCACAATTATTACTATGAGGATAAAAGCGATTTTGGATAGTTTTCTAAACATGACAACCCCTCCCAAGACTTGGACAAAGATAGAAGGTTTGATGTCATCTCATATACAAGACCCGCAGTCCTCCTCTGTAAGCTCAAAGTAACAAGCTCTGGCAAACTCGTGGAGGCGCTCGGTGAGCGTGTCGGGGCGTATCTCGGCCCCCTGCGAGGCCAGCAGGGCCAGCACCTCCTCCCTGCTGTCCTCGTGCCCGACCCTGCCCGTCTCCCCCTTTGACACGAGGGCCCCACCCTCGTAGTGCCAGATGTACGGGCCCGAGATGAGGTAGAAGCTGCGCCTTTTGCGCATCTCGACGACGATGGTCACGTCCGAGTAGTCGATGTCCTCGCCGTAGTAGGGCTCGCTTCTGATCGAGCCTGCCTGGACGACCTCCTCCACCCCGCTATCGTTGTACTTGGTGATACAGATGGCAAAGGGCCTTCCTCCGGAGAAGATAGGGTAGTTGACAAGGTTGGAGTCCTCAAGCCTCTCGCCCTCAAGTCGGTACCTCTTGTACCCATTGCCGACAGTGATGTCGCTGAGGTCGAGGTTTGCAGCGTCCTCAGGGAACAGGAACTCCTTCCCGTCGTCATCTATTATCGAAAAGAATTTCTTTATACGTGCTACCACCTCCTCGCTCGGCTCGGAGGCCTTGCAGACGCGGCAGAGGAGGCCCACTTGGACGGACAGGGCGGCCACCGCCACCAAAAGGAAGACGGACAGCCTGCGGACTCGCTTCCCCATACTAACCTCCCATAACCCAAAATTACAAAAGGATAGCTATTTAGATTATTCCATGATTTGATTTTCAATTACCAGACAATTCTGTCAATGGCTTAAAAATATCAGCTAGTGGTCATTAAATTCTTTAAGAAGTTTGCACTGTATTGAATACCCATCATAATCTTTAGAGGTAGCCATTTACGTTTCTTGTTCATAGTCATCACGCAACTTCAACTATTGGCTTATATGCTTTAGGAACAATGTTTCCTGGTAGTGCTTTATGCGCTTCACCCCTTGCATTAAATTCGTAGGTAACACCACCAATGCGAGCTTTTTGCGAGTAAATCATAGAGCCGGTAGGGCCACCTGAAACTGGCCTATTGTTGTCATAACGCAGATAGTAGCTATTCCCGCCATAGTAAAGCCATCCGGTGCGCATTGAGCCATCTTGGTTAAGGTAGAAGGTATGACCGGAACTATTGAGCCATCCTGTTTGCATTATTCCGCTTGAGCTTAAGTAATACCAAGAGCCTCCCCGCTCCAGCCAACCGGTAGCCATTGATCCATCGGAGTTAAAGAAATACCAGTCTCCTGAAATGCGATACCATCCTGTTATCATTCTTCCGTTACTGTCAAGGTAATAATAACTGCCGTCTTTTACAAGCCATCCCGTTCTCATTGATCCATTAGAGTTTAAGTAGTACCAATTTCCTCCATCGTTCAACCAACCTGTTTGCATAACTCCATTTGAATCAAGGTAATAGTAATAACCTTGATACTTAAACCATCCGGTGAGCATCTTTCCATCGCTATCTAAATAGTAATAACGACCACTCTCTAAGAGCCATTGAGAATAGAGAAGTCTACCGGAGTCATCAAGATAATACCAATACCCATCAACATAAACCCAGCCTGTTTGCATCTCCCCTGATCCAGAGAAGTAGTACCATGAGCCGTTAACTTTAACCCAACCTGTTTGCATCACTCCAGATTCAGAGAAGTAATACCACTGTTCACAGAAACGGAACCACCCAACCGTATAGTTTCCATGGTGGTCAAAATACACCCAGGAACTACTGTTACCAGGCCTTTGCCATTCGGGAAGTATAATTGCTTCTTCCCAGATAAAATAATGTTCGTCGTTAAATTTATATCCAAATCTTCCTTGATTATCTCTGGACAGCACCTTGCGAGATGCACTTGCTGAGTCTTGAACATAAATATCGGTTATTCCTACTTCGCAAGTATATCCACATGCCGTTACCGCATGTTTTGCTGATTCATCACTCACCTCCAAAATAAAAGGAGTCTCATGATTAATCCAATTTATTACCTCTGTATCACTAAGGACATGACCCACATTAGTGGAGGATATATGTCTATTTGAGCCAGAATATTTAAATAATTCCAGTGCCTTGACGTAATCTTCTCTATATCCACCAGTAATTTCTCCCTTTACTTGCATTGAAATTGAATCCGGAGTCCAATTAGATGGTCCTGTCATATAATTCCCAACAGCACAAACAGCTGCCGCCCAGCATGTAGGTGATTGATACTGTGGAACAACTGAAACTCCAATGATCTTAGTAGTAGAATTTCTCTTACTCCGTTGTGATAAATTTACAAGCAACGAAGTGGAACTTAATCTATTACTTTGATTGTCCTCCTTTTGTTCTTTCTCTATCAAAGAGATAATTTGCCGTTCTTTGATATTGCTTGTCTCATCTCTTTTAATTTTTGATATGAGAGTCATCTCTTCATAGTACCAAATGAATGAACCTGAAACGACATAGGTACTTTTTCCGTCAGTAACAACAGCCATGTCAGAATAATCAAGATCCTCGTCGTAGTAATACTCATCCAGAATCGATGAAATCGCAGTAGATCCCTTAATATCTCCATCATAATATTCGGTGTAGAGTGCAAAGACTTTCCCATTAAGGTACAGAGGATAATTAACAATTCCAGAATCATGAAGACGATTATCCTGAAGACTGAAAAACTTATAGCTTTTTCCTACTTGCACATCACTAACACTATTGATTTCTATCTTTTGCTTATGAAATAGAAAGTTCATTCCATTATCGTCAATCAAAGAAAATTGTTCAGAAATCTGTTCAACTGTTTTTTCATCAGGATACGATTGCAATTCCAAGGCAATGACATTTTTTGGTTGCAAACCAATATAAACTACAGTTAATACTAGAAAAACAAAGAAGACTCTGAGTGACTTTTTAACCATTTTAGCCTCCTCCTTATTATAAGTAATCAAGAATTTGGTAGCTCACCTCTCTACGAAGCACAAGCTCCTTGTATAAGACCACCCACGCACCAGCGACCAAACATGTAAATCCGGTCAAACAAAGTGTCTTCTTCTGGCTCTGATATCTTCCCTTGTGTAACAAGAGAGTTTATAAGAGCCTCATTAGAGTCTTTAATTTCATCTCTACTAGTTTTTTCTATAAGAGTTGTATGCTCATAATGCCAAATATACGAACCTGAAATAACATACCAATCATGCGAGTAAAAATCCGTCACAATGGTTATATCTGAGTAATCAATGTCTTCTCCATAGTAAGCCCTATCCTCAATTGATGAAAACTGATCAGATAGCTTTGATCCATCTTTGTCATATCCTGTCATATAAAGGGCAAAAAGTTTTCCATTGGAGTAGATGGGATAGTCTACAAATCCGGTATCGGTAAGCTTTCCGTTTTTGAAACTATAGGTCTTGTACCCTTTACCTATAACGACATTGTCAAGATCGATCTCATCGGCCTCATCAGGAAACAAAAATTGTTTTCCTTCTTCATTTATCTTTGAAAGAAACTCCCTTATATGTTCGTTTGCCGCCTCATCAGGATTAGGAACAATCTCAGAGGCATAGCAAGAGACTTGCACTTGCCAAAACAAAAGACCGACGGTTATCAAGGAGAGGAAAGCTACTCTACAGGTCTTCTTAAACATCCCAGCCTCCCATAACTATAAAAATTACAAAAGGATAGCTATTTAGATTATTTCACGATTTGATTTTCAATTACCAGACAATTCTGCCAATGGATTAAAAATATCGGCTAGTGGTCATTAAATTCTTTAAGAACCTTGCGCTATATTGAATACCCATCACTATATCCCTAGCAAAAATGTTATAGTCAGAAATCCGATAAGGTAGACGCCCGAAAAAATTAAGGATGCAGCGTGATTCTTGAAACAGAACGGCTTATACTTCGTCCATGGGAAATAACTGATGCAGAATATCTATTCCAATATGCCAGTCATCCTGACGTTGGTCCCATTGCAGGATGGAATCCCCACACCAGTGTCGAAAACAGTCGCGAGATAATCCAAAACGTACTCTCTGTACCGGAATCGTATGCGGTAGTTTTGAAAGAGCTCGATCATCTGGTAGGTAGTATTGGACTTACGATTGGATCTGCCAGCAATATGGATATCTCCGATACCGAGGGAGAAATTGGCTATTGGATAGGAGCTCCCTTCTGGGGACAAGGGCTCATTCCCGAAGCCACTCGCAAGATAATGCAACACGGATTTGAAGACTTGGGACTCCAACGACTCTGGTGCGGATATTTTGACGGGAACAACAAGTCTAAGCGAGCCCAAGAAAAATGTGGTTTTACCTATCATCACACAACAAATAACGTTCCCTGTGCAATCGAAGGGTTACTGAGAACAGAACATATTACCTGCATAACAAGGCAAGAATGGGAAAGATTGCGCTAAAACCTGACTATATACTCTATAATCGAACCGATAAAAGGTACTGCAAATTAACAGGAGCAGCATATGACACCAGAAGAAAGAGCAGAGAAATGGTTCCGCGATGTCCCGGAATCAAAAGCGATTAACCTTGAAAAGAAAGTAGAAATATCCAAGAAAGCATCCTTGAGAATAGCATTGATATTTTTCCTTTTGCTGGTTATTGAGTGCGTTGCGCTATTTCAGATTAATGATGGAGCGCTGTTTCTCTGGCTGGCGGATACGGTCAATGGATTTGCAGAGAACAACCATACCTACAAAGGACTGGCTCTGTTCGGTTCTATCCTGGTGCTACCTCTTTTGGTTTTTCCACTCTTAATAGCATTCATATTTGGTAAGAAATGGATCCGCTCTGAAGCATGCAAATACATACAACATCAAGAAAGAGATAACTAAACAAGACTTGCCAAAAAATATCAAAGGCTGTAATACCTGTTGCTACTTGTCAAGGACTTTTTAACTAAAATCATCTTTTTTCGTCCGATTTTCTCCTAAGCTCCCTCAGCATTATTCTTGTAAGTTTATCTTGCATTGTTTCAGTTGCATTTTCATTGAAATGGACAACAACCTCATAGGTGGTCTTTCCAATCTCTCTCTTTGTACTAATGCTTTTTTATCTGTGTTCTTCAGTTCTTCCATAAATTTTCCTTTTTGTTTTTGAATTTTTGACAACAAAAAAGGAAGTATCGGCTATTTGCTTTTACTTCCTCTCTATAATTTTATTTAATTGTTTTACTTCGAAAAACTGAGATTTAGATTTTAACCTTTATGGAAAATAAAACGGGCTATTCTCCTGAAGTATGTTCTATAACATTAGAGTTTAATGCAGAGCGTAGCTATATAGTCATTTCCATAACGTGATAATCTATGTCTCTTATCGCATGATTCATAAAAATCTATCATAGCGAGACCATTTTTAAGTTGTCCTCTGATCTGAGTTTCTAAGGTATGACTAAATTCATATCCATATTCTGGATTTATGGTTATTTTGCCTTCCTCTTCAAGCTCTCTTGAATTAAAAGGTATTGAAAACTTTAAAAGTA
>ERZ773212.244-NODE-244-length-28948-cov-13.638978_pt1 | contig 28948 bp, 24 predicted proteins | sample MGYA00581005_ERZ773212 | MGnify/ENA primary metagenome ERZ773212 (study PRJEB29015, sample SAMEA2738154) | human oral metagenome | biome: human oral; feature: human-associated habitat; material: saliva | place: China | collected 2196 ... | reverse complement strand
ATGCGCCCGCCCTGCGCCGCGCCGTGACCAGCCCGAACGGCACCACCGAGCGTGCACTGAACACCTTCGTGGACGGTGGCCTCTTCCAGCTGACCGAGGACGCGATGCGCGCCTGTGCGGCACGTTCGGCGGAAATGAGCCAGCTGTACACCGCTGACGAGGACTAATCGGCGGGGACTAATCAGTGGGGACTAGCCAGCGGGGGCTAATACCGTCCGGTAGCATCCCCCTGACTAGCTGAAACTATAGAAAAACAGCCTCCTCCCGGCAGAACGGGAAGAGGCTGTTTTTGCTATGTCTAATCGCGGGCTGCTCAAACGTGGGTTGCTCAACCGCGGCTCCTCAAAACCAGCAGAGCTGGGAAAGATAACCCCCGCAGCGAGGAAAAACGCGCTTAGGGCCGCGCCGCGAAGCGCTCAATCAGGTCCACCTGACCGGACACAATCAGAATGTCGCGCGAGTGAATGCGGGTGGTCGCGTCCGCGTAGGTGAAGTCCTCACCGGGCGACTTAATACCGACCACGGACACGCCGTACTTGGAGCGGATATCCGACTCAGCAAGGGTGAAGCCGTGGGTTTCCTTCGGCGGGCGCATCTTCGCAATCGCGAAGTCGTCATCAAACTCAATGTAATCCAGCAGACGACCCGAGACCAGGTGCGCGGCGCGGCGGCCGGCGTCCGCCTCCGGGTAGACCACGTGGTGCGCGCCAATACGCTCCAGAATCTTGCCGTGTGCGGGGGTAATAGCCTTCGCCCAAATACGCTCCACACCAATGTCCACGAGGTTCGCGGTAATCAGCACGGATGCCTCCACGGAGGTGCCCACACCCACCACGGCGGAGCCGAAATCGTCCGCGCCCAACTGGTGCAGGGTGTCGATATCGGTCGCGTCGGCGGAGACCACGTGCGTCAGCACGCCGGACCACTTCTGCACCAGCTCGGGGTCCTTCTCAATAGCAAGGACCTCCTTGTTCTGCAGGCGCAGCTGGGCCGCCACCGCGGAGCCGAAGCGTCCCAGACCAATCACGAGGACGGGGGCGTTATGTGCACTAGCCAATGGTGGGCCTTTCTTCGGGGAACTTGTAGAGGCGGCGGCGTGAACGCAGCGCCAGGCCGGTCGCGGCGGTTGTGGTGCCCACACGGCCAATGAGCATCAGGCCGCTGAGCACGTAGATACCCGCCGGCGGCAGGCTGGAGGAGAGGCCATTCGAGAGGCCGCAGGTCGCGAAGGCGGAGATGACCTCGAAAATGACTTCCTTGAGGTCCGCGCCGCTAATAATCAGAATCGACGCGGCGCCGACACCTACCACGGTAGCACCCATAACAATCACGGAGATAGCAATACGCAGGGAGGACTCGGGGATGGTGCGGTTGAACGCGACAACCTTCTGATCGCCTCGCGCCTCAGCAAGGATAGACAGGGCAATCACGGCGATGGTCGTGACCTTCACGCCACCCGCGGTCGAGCCGGAGCCACCGCCAATGAACATGAGCATGTCCGTCAGGAGCGTGGAGACGGGGGTAATGCTGCTCATGTCGACCAGATTGAAGCCGCCCGAACGCATCATGACGGAGGCAAAGATGGCGTTCAGAACCTTGTCGCCTGCGGAGTAGTCGCCGATGGTGGCGGGGTTGTTCCACTCGAAGAGACCCCAGAAGAACGCGCCAAAAGCAAAGAAAAACAGGGTCGTCACGGTGGTCAGCTTCGCGGTGAGCGACCAGTGGCGGGGGCGGAAAGGGTGATGCTGAATCGCAATGAAAACAGGGAAACCGAGCGAGCCCAAGAACACGGCAATGCAGATGGGCACGAGCAGGAAAAGGTCATGACCGTAAGGCACGATGCCGTCGGAATGCGGGGTGAAGCCTGCATTGTTGAAGGCTGAGATGGAGTAGAAAATGCTGTGCCAGATCGCCTGGAACGGGTCTTCGCCGAGGGTCAGGAAACGAGGAATCAGCACAAGCGCAATGATTGCCTCGATGGAGAATGAAGCATAGGAGACGCTCTTGATGATGCCACCGACCTCGCCAAGACGGCTGATGTTCAGGTCTTCCTGTGCGATGAGTTTGGTGCGCAGACCCATCTTACGGCCGATAGCCAGCGCCAGCAGGGAGGTAATGGTCAGAGTACCCAAACCACCGACCTGACAAGCCACAAGAATCATTGCCTGACCGAAGGTGGACCACTGCTCGGCGGTGGAGACGGTAGTCAGGCCGGTCACGGTCACCGCGCTGGTAGAGGTAAAAAATGCGTGGTGGAAAGGCGCGGGCTGCCCATCATTGGAGGAGATGGGCAGTAGCAAGGTGAGCGTAAAGAAGATGATGACCAGCAGAAACGCAGTGATTGCGGTGCGCGAAGGCGAGGCAAGAACGGTCACGTCAATAAAGTCACGGAACCGTTCGAGGGTCTGCAGATTGAACCCCATGGGGGCGCGCTTACGCTGAACCTCGGAGGTTTCGCTCACGTGGTCGCGTAGGGTGAGCAGACGATCGAGGTCAATACCGGGCACGCTCGTGAGGATGCTAAGGTTTTCGGCCTCGAGGCGGTCGCGTCGGCTACGGTGAACCTGCTGCTTTTGAGGTACGGATGTGGTGCCGCTGAGGGTGTCCCAGCGGCGGTTGAGCTGACCCTGGGGGTGGTGGTGTCGGCGCCGGGTGCGGCGGATGATGCGTCCCATGCGCCTCCTTCAGCTGGTCTGGGTGTTGGTGTGTTGGGTGGCGGATATGTGCCTGTTTTGACGCCTTCTAGTGTATCGCGCCTAATGTGTGCGGAGGGGGTTGTAGTTGTGGTGGCTTGGGGCTAAATATGTGAGCCTTGAGAAGACGCATAGTTGGTTTTGTGGGTGGAGCCACGAAAACTATATATTCTGTATCTGTTATATAAGTATTGAGGAAGGTGAAGGGTGGTCATATGCCAGGGATGAGATACATAAACTCCGCACCATATGTGATGGACACTTCATGCTTTTATCCCCTTCAACGCTTCGTTTTGAGTTAGTGTTCAGGCTTCTTTCAGAATTTTTGAAGGTAATTTCTGCATCAGCCTCATTCTAAGCTTGAAGCGCCACTTTATATGTCATAATCGCTATATGCATTCTGATGTTTTTTCTGTCATCGCGGATCCGACTCGCCGCCGAATTGTGCGTATTCTCGCTGAGCAAACCCACACGGTGGGTGCTGTGGTTGAAAAGCTGGGCATGAGCCAGCCGACCATTTCGAAGCACCTGAAAGTCCTTCGTGATGCAGACGTGGTCTCCGTGACCGTGGAGGGGCAGCGTCGCCTCTACTCCCTGAACCCGGATGTATTCGCCACCGTGACCGAGTGGATCAACGAGACCGTCCAGATTGCGCGCCAGTCCAGCGAAGCGCACGTACCCGTGGCACTGCCCGGTGGCGTGACTGCATCTGCCTCCGATAAGGCGACGGCTGAAAAGATAGCAACTGAGAATGCAGTCGAGAAGGCTGGGCAGAAGCCGGTCGAGAAGGCCTCTGAGAAGAGCGCCCAGAAGCCTGCAGTCGAAGAGCCCGCTCAGAAGCTTGCGCCCGCCGCAACCGCGGAGAAGGCTGATGAGACCGGCTCTGAGACTTTCGTCGTTGAGGCACCCACCTCCGAAGAAATCGAGCAGGCTCGCATTCAGCGCGCCCGCGCACAGTACCTGACCCCCAGCACGCGCATCTACTCGCGCCCGGCGGAGCAGGCTGCTGAGAGTGCCGCTTCCGAAGCTGTCGCTGAGAAGGCAGGAGCTACTGAGCCTACCCCGCAGGAAGAGGCAGTGGATAGCACCCCGATGCGTCCCTTCACTCCCGCATCCTACGGTTACGACGCTGGGGTGACCCCCGCGGCGTCGGCATCCCCCGCTCAGGCCGCTACCCCTGCGGCACCTGCTGAGGTGAAGCCCGCTGAGACCACCAAGACCACTGAGGCTAAGCCTGTCGTAGCGCATAAGCCGGTGGTATTCCCTCAGCCTGCCGCTACTGTGTCTTACGGTATTGACCCGGCTGCGGTTGTGGGTGGTTCGATTCAGCCTATCGCTGTAATCCCCGAGGCTGTTGTGCTTGAAAAGGTCGCCGACGAAAAGGTTGCTGTTGAGAAGCCTGTTGCAACCGCTGAATCTGTCACGGAAGAAACAACCGGCAAGGAATTTGCAGCTGAGGAATCTGCATCTGAGGATTCTGCAGCTGAAAAGTCTGTGATTGAGAAGAACGTAGTGGATGAAGCCGCGGCAGAAGAGCCGGTGAAGGCTGAATCTGCTGAGGAAGTAGCTTCGCCCGCAGAAGCTACTGAAAAGGATGAGCTCGCTAAGGGCGAGCCTGCTAATGATGAGCTCGCTGAGGGTGAGCCTACTAAGGCTGAAACCTCCGCTGAGGAGCCCGAGTATCAGACTATGCCCGCCTACGATTCTGTGTACCGCCCCAACGCTGAGACGACCAACACCGAGGCGAAGGACAACCACCGTGGTGGCCTCTTCGGCTTCCTGCGTGGCCGCCGCCGCTAAGGCACGCCCTGACTCTCTGCCGTTCAACCTCCGGCACAACTCTGTATAAAACACACACTCTCACTCACTTTTTGACCGAAAGACGCATTCACGTGGCTATTCATCGTAAAATTCTGCGCTGGCTCGAGAACGAACTGTTCGAGGGCAACATTCAGCTGGGTCAGGACCTGCCCAGCGATAGCGAAATTGCGCGCGCTATTGGTGTGAGTCGTTCCCGCACCCGCGAGGCTCTACGCACCCTGGAAGATATGGATTTGGTGCAGCTGTACAACGGCCGCGGCAAGGAAATGCTGGTGCACCTGAGCGATGAGCCTGCCGCTGCCGCCAGCGCTGCTCTGCGCCTGCACATGTCCAGCTCGCGTTACCCGACTCGTGACCTGGTGCAGACCCGTATTCTGCTGGAAAGCTGGGCGATTGCGCGTATTGACCCGAAGACCACCTCCTTCGCGGAGATGGACGAGGTCCTGGAGCAGATGGAAGATTTCGACCTGTCGATTCGTGATTTCCTCGAGCTTCTGCTGACTTTCCACCACCAGGTGATGCGTTGCGCCGGTAATGAGCTGCTGGTGGGTCTGCTCGCGTCGGTGCGTCAGCCGAGCTTTGAGTCGATGCTGTCGCTGGTGGGCCGTATGCCGCTGTGGAGTAGCGCTGTGGAGCGTCTGCGTGCTGAGAGCCGCGCTATTGCGGAGGCGCTGAAGGCTGGCGATTCGGCGACGGCTCGTGCCATGGTGATTGGTCAGCTGCGCGGCATGTATTCCGATGCCGGTATTGACCTGGAGCAGGAAGCGACCTCTGCGAACGGTCTGCCGGGTGAGCCGATTGCTTCTGAGTTCGCGCCGGTTGATGTGGATGAGTTTGCCGCTGATGACTTTGATGATTTGATGCAGGATGACCCGTCCTTCGCTGATGTGGGGGCACTTCCTGCTGCGGATGCTCCTGTTGCGGCGCCGGTTGAGCCGGTTCAGGTTCCTGCTCCGGTTTCTGCTGCGGTGTCTGCGCAGTCTGCTGACGTGGAGTACACGGTGCCTGAGGGCGATATTGTCTACATTGAGGAGACTGCTACTGAGGCTCCTGTGGAGCGGGTTGATGAACCTGCTGAGGTTCTTTCTAGCTCTAACGCTTCTGGCTCTGACAAGGTAGAACGTTCCATTCCCGCTGTTGCTCAGCCCGCACCTGCTGCTGCTCCCGCGCAGCCTGCCGCTCATTCGGTGAGCGCGGATGTGCCGCTGAGCTTCGGCACCCCGCGCCGTAGCACCCCGGTAGCGCAGGCTGCCCCCGCTGCTTCTGCGGCTCCGGTATCTGGTGTCCAGGCGCCGGCATCCCAGACTCTCAGCGGTCAGTTGCCGAGCGTCCCTGACACTTACGCGCAGGAAGAGGCTGCGGGTCCCGCGAAGGTTCTGCGCGCCTCCACGGCGGCTCCGCGTCGTCGTAGCGGTCAGATTATTTCTCCGGTGCGTGCGACCATCATTAAGCCGGTGGACCGTAGCAAGGTGCTGACTGCGCCTGCCCGTGCCGCGCGTCCTGCGGCTGTTGTGACTGCCGCGGCGCCTGCGGAGTCTGAGTCGGCTGAGAAGGTTCTGCGTGCCCCTGCGCGCCAGGAGGCGCCCGCCGTTCAGCCTGCTGAGCCTACCCGCCTTGAGGCGGCAGCGACCATCCACGACACCTACGAGAAGCTTCCGCATGATGAGCCGGTGCAGGAGCGCGGCGGCATCTTCTCGAAGATGAAGCGTTTCTTCGGCGTGGATGTGTACGAGCCTGAGCATGACGAAGCGCAGGAGAGCGCTGAGAAGGATCAGGCAGTGAAGGAGCAGGTTCTGAAGGCTGAAACGAAGCCCGAGTCCCAGCCTGAGCCCCAGCCCGTCATTGATGAGGAGGCGCTGGCTCGTGCCGAGGCTGAGCGTGCTGAGCGTCTGAAGGCGTTGCACGCGGCGGCTGAAGAAGAGGCCGCTGAGGAAAGCGCCGTTGAAGAGGTTTCGGTGGAAGAGCCGGTTGAAGAACCCGCTGAGGCTTCTGATCCTGCGCTGGAATCGGCTGCGGAATCGGTAGAGGTCGCCTCCTCGGCTGAGGAGAGCACTCATGAGGGTGCTGTAGCTTCTTCCGGTTCGGTGCTGTCTCATGGCCGTGCTAAGGGCTCGAAGAAGTCGAAGAAGAAGCGCCGTTAGGGTTACCGAATCCCCGTTTTCGCCCCGAGATATCCTCGATATACCCGCGGGAAAAGCGGAAATTCAGGGAAAAACTCCTGAAAAGCCGCTCTCGAATGGTGAAAATGGGGGTAAACCTAGTACTCTAGGTAGGTAGCGCTCTAAAACGCAAGGGTATTTCTGTGCCTAAAATGCGTTTTGGATCGGTTATACCGGTATAAATATCCCCGGGTAGCTACCGAGTCGAATGGCTCGGCCGGGTACGAGTAAAGTGAGGAAATCCTATGGGTTCCGTTATCAAGAAGCGCCGCAAGCGTATGTCCAAGAAGAAGCACCGTAAGCTGCTTCGTAAGACCCGCCACCAGCGCCGCAACAAGAAGTAAATAGACTTCTTTCGCCCCGCCCTCCGTATGGAGAGGCGGGGTTTTTGCGTTCCTGCAGTTTTTGCGGGCCGGGTTTTGTGCGCCGGGTTTTGTATTTGTAGAGGGTACGTGCGGGTCACCTGTTTGGGGCGCGGCGCGCTATCTGAGAGACTGGGATTATGACTGAAACTTCCACCATTAAAGTTCACCTCATGCGCCACGGCGAGGTGCACAACCCCGAGCGCATTGTGTACGGCCGTCTGCCCGGCTACCGTCTGTCCGATAAGGGCCAGCAGATGGTGCGTCTGAGCGCTGAGGAGTTCGCGGCTCGTGCTGAGCGAGGCTCCCGTTTCGTGCATCTGGTCTGCTCGCCGTTGCAGCGTACCCGTGAGTCTGCCGCCCCGGTTGAGGAGCTGCTGGGTCTGACCGCGCAGCCGGATGAGCGCGTCATTGAGGCGGATAACTACTTTGAGGGTCTGCACGTGAACGCGCAGGAGCTGCTGAGGAACCCGCGTCACTGGATGAAGCTGTACAACCCGGCGCGCCCCTCCTGGGGTGAGTCGTACCTGGATCAGATTCGCCGTATGGCGGCGGCTGTTCAGGATGCGGCGCGTACCGCCTACGAGCGCGGCGGCGAGGGTGCGGAGGCGATTATTGTGTCGCACCAGCTGCCGATTTGGATTACTCGCCTGGGCGTTGAGGGCCGCATGCTGCAGCATGACCCGCGTGCCCGTGAGTGCAACCTGGCGTCGATTACGACTCTGGCGTTTAGCACCACTGATTTTGAGCATGAGATGCCGCATTTTGTGGGGTATTCGGAGCCTGCTGCGCCGTTGTACGGTGGCGTGATTCAGCTGCCCGGTAGCTAAAACATCCGGTAGCTAGTTCCTGAAGCTGTTTTTGAGCATAGTAAGAGGCTGTGAGCCATCCGTTACGGATGTGCTCACAGCCTCTTTCTGTAAACCTTGAGGGGTGCAGGAGCTTCAAACCTAGCTGTCCTGACTAGTTCTGCCCGTTACCCCGATTCGGGGTGCCGTCCTCAGGATCCTTAAACTCGGGGTCCTTACGCTCGGAATCCTGTTTGTCGTTCGATTCTGCCTCGCGGCTGCGGCGTTCGCGTTCTGCTTTTGCTTTGAGCCAGCGCAGGTACTCTTCATCGTCGTCGGGGGAAGAGACCGAGGGCGCCGGGGTGCTGCGTCGCTGACCGAAGCCTGGGCGAGGAGCACCTGCTGCGGGCTGTGCTGCGGGCAGTGCCTTGGGGCGGCCCAAGATAAGCCACATGAGCGGGCCCACCACGGGGAAGAGTAGGGTGACGAGAACCCACAGCCACTTGGGCAGGGTTCGCGCCTCGTGTGCGGGGGTGCGGACGGCGTCCAAGAGGGTGTAGAGGGTCAGCCCCACGATGAGGGCGGCGCCGCCAATAATCAGCATGGCTCGAATCATAAGCACTACTATGACATACCGCCGCGTTATTGCGGAACTGTGAACCGGGTGCCCGCCAACGGCGTAATGGCGCGGCAAGCCGGCGCAGATTTGTACGTCGGCTTAGTAGCCGGTGAACACCTGAACCTCGTGGCTAATAATATCCAGCGAGCCCAGCCACACGGCGAGGGCAAGAATCACGGAGTACACGAGCGCCACAATACCCGCCTGCTTGAGCACGGGAATCAGGTCGCGGCCGCCGCGCGTCCACACGGTCACGCAGGAGTGGATGGTCGGGCCGACCAGCAGGAAGATCAGCAGGAACCAGGGGTTTTCATCGAGCAGGAGCACGCCCAGACCCAGTGCCAGCGCCATCTCCACGATGTAGGTGATGCGCGACCAGCGTTCACCCAGACGGACCGCCATGGTCAGCTTGCCCGCCTCAATGTCGGTAGGAATGTCACGCACGTTATTCGCCATGAGCAGCGCACAGGAAATCAGACCAATGCCGATAGCGCCAACCCAGCCGAGCAGGGTCAGGGTGTGCGCCTGCGTGTAGAGGGTGCCCAGGGTCGCGACCAGACCAAAGTAGACGAAGACGAACACATCGCCCAGGCCCATGTAGCCGTAGGGGTGCTTGCCGCCGGTGTAACCCCACGCCGCGAAAACGCTGGAGGCGCCAATCGCCAGGAACCACCACTGGTTCGCCAGAGCCACCAGGGCAAGACCGGCGAGCATCGCTAGACCGAAGCAGGCGAAGGCGGCGTACTTGACGGAGCGGGGGCTTGCCACGCCGGAACCGACGAGGCGTAGCGGACCTACGCGGTCTTCGTCGGTGCCCTTGATGCCGTCGGAGTAGTCGTTGGCGTAGTTCACGCCGACCTGCAGGAAGAACGCGACGAGGAACGCCAAGAATGCGTAGAGCGGCTTGAATTCGTTGACCTCGTAGGCGGCAGCTGAGCCGGCAATAATGGGGGCGACGGCGAGCGGCAGGGTGCGCAGGCGAGCGCCTTCAATCCATTGGGCGGCAGTTGCCACGTGGGTTCCTTCCGGGTCTAAGTGCGTATGATGCGTGGGTTTTGTGCGTGACGGTCAGGGCATGCGGGCGGCTGCGTGTGCGGGGTGAAAACCCGCGGATGAGCCTGCTTTAGCCCTGACGGTAGTCTCTGTCCAGGATACTGTATATTTTTGCGCGGTCCGGCTTGCCGGTGCTGGTGAGCGGGAAATCCGGCAGGATGCTCAGCTGCTTGGGTACGGCGGGGGCGCCGAGCTTTTCGGCGCAGCGGGCACGCAGCAGGGCGCAGAGTTCTTCGTTCAGTGCGGGGCTATTCTCGGTAGACGCAGCCGCGGTACCGGCAGAGGGTACCAGCGTGACCGCGGCGGCAATGGCGGTGCCCCAGCGTGCATCGGGTAGGCCGATTACGCAGGCTTCGCGTACGGCGGGGTGCTCTTCGAGGACGGTTGCCACGGCGCGGGCGGAGATTTTTACGCCTCCGCTGATGAGCACGTCGTCGCTACGGCCGAGCACCTGTAGGCGTTGCTCGTTGCTGTGTGCAGTGCTGTTGGGAGCCGCTGCAGGGCTCAACAGCCCGTAGTCGTCGGTGCGGTACCAGCGGGTGCCGTTGGCGGCGGTGAAGAAGTGCTCGGCGGTGCGGGCGGCATCGCCAATGTAGCCGCTGGCAAGGTGCTCGCCGCTGATCCAAATACGACCCACCTGCGCCGGCTTCCCACCGGTATCCGGCACGGCGGGCATACCTTCTTCGGGTACGAGCTCCACCCGCACGCCGGGCAGAACAGAGCCGGAGTAGACGCATCCGCCGGCGGTTTCGGCACTACCGTAGGTGGTCACCGTATTCAGCCCAAGCGCGGAGGCGGCGGCGAGCAGGTCGGCGCTGGTGGGGGCGCCTCCGAGCAGGATTCCGGTGAAGGAGCTGAGCGCCTCGTGAATCTCAGCGCCCAGGCGCGGGTCGGTGTCCGCGCTTTCGAGCAGCTTATGCAGCTGGGTGGGCACCAGGGAGATAAACCGGCGTGCCGAGCTCATCTGCTCAACCGCCTGCAGGAATACCTCGGGGCTAAAGTGCACGGGCTCGGTCACGGAGCGGGCAATGACCGGGGCGGTGCCTGCGAGCACGGAGCGGGCGAGCACCTGCGCGCCAGCAATATAGTGCGCCGGAAGAGCCAGGAGCCACTGCGATGCGGCATCGGAGTTTGAGCCGAAGAAGCGCTCGGTGGCTGCCGCGCTGGCGGCAAGAGCTCGCGCGGTCAGTGCGGTGCGTTTGGGGGTTCCTGTGGATCCGGAGGTGCCCACCACCAGCGCGATAGGCCCCGCAGCCGCATCGGCATCCGCCGCGTACCCGCCCAGTAGCTGCTCAAAGGCACTCAGCATGGCGTGAGGGTCGGCGGGCTGGTCGGCGCGCACCTGTACCGCCTGCGGGTGCAGGGCAACCTCCTGCGGGGCGGGGGAGGGCATGAGCCCGGGTACGGGGGTGTTCATCATGGCTAAATCCTTAGCGGCTGTTTGTAGCGGCTGCGTGCTGTCATGCGCCGGTGTCATATGCCGGTGCGGCATCAAATGCGCCGGAGCCGGATTCTTAGCTGAGGTTCTCAGGGTTGAATCCGGCTCCGAGCCTATGCATCTGAAACTACTTCTGTAGAAGGGCTGTCTCTTAGAAGTAGTAGGGGTAGTTGGACCAATCCGGGTCACGCTTCTGCAAGAACGCGTCGCGGCCCTCCACGGCCTCGTCGGTCATGTATGCCATGCGGGTTGCCTCACCGGCGAAGACCTGCTGGCCGAGCATGCCGTCGTCGGGCAGGTTGAAGGCGTACTTGAGCATGCGGATTGCCTGCGGGGACTGGCGGGCAATATGCGCCGCGTATTCCAGGCCCTTGTTCTCGAGCTCTGCATGGGGAACGACGTCGTTGACTGCGCCCATTTCGTACATGCGCTGTGCGTTGTATTCCTTGGCAAGGAAGAAGATTTCGCGGGCGAACTTCTGACCCACCTGGCGTGCGAGCAGCGCCGAACCGTAGCCTGCGTCGAAGGAGCCGACGGTTGCGTCGGTCTGCTTGAACTTGCCGTACTCTTCGGAGGCGATGGTCAGGTCAGCAACTACGTGCAGGGAGTGGCCGCCGCCTGCAGCCCAGCCGGAGACGAGGGCGATAACGACCTTGGGCATGGTGCGGATGAGGCGCTGCACTTCAAGGATGTGCAGTCGGCCTGCGCGTGCCGGGTCGATGCTTTCTGCGGTGTCACCGCTGGCGTAGTGGTAGCCGTCGCGGCCGCGGATGCGCTGGTCGCCGCCGGAGCAGAATGCCCAGCCGCCGTCCTTGGCGGAGGGGCCGTTGCCGGTGAGCAGCACGGTGCCTACGTTGGAGGTCATGCGGGCGTGGTCGAGGGCGCGGTAGAGCTCGTCCACGGTGTGCGGGCGGAATGCGTTGCGGACCTCGGGGCGGTCGAACGCGATGCGCACGGTGGGCAGATCGCGTAGGATTTCGCCGTTTTCGTCGCGCTCAACCTGGCGGTGGTAGGTGATGTCGGTGAAGTCTTCGAAGCCTTCGACGACACGCCAGTCGGCGGGGTTGAAGATGTCCGAGACCTTTTCGGGAAGTTGTGCAGTCATAGACCCTATTCTACGTTGCCCGGGCGCTGTCTGAGGCTGTGAACCTGGTTGCCGAGCATAGCGAATCAGGTTGTGTCGGGCATATAGGAAGGCCCGGACCGCGTGTGTGCGGCCCGGGCCTTAGAGATTGGGTAAGGAACCTTACCCGGTCTTGGTTACCTAGGGGCTACTTGACCTTTGCGAGCTCTACCGCGCGGTCGAACTCTTCGTCAATGACCTGGTTCTTCTTGTAGGTGACCAGGGAGACGATGATTGCGACCAGCAATGCCGACGCGAAGCCGGGAACCATTTCGTAGAGCACGGACTTCATCGGGCTCTGGCCCCATGCGAATGCCACAACGGCACCGGTGATCATGGAGGCCAGTGCACCCTGGGTGGTCAGCTTACGCCAGTAGAGGGAGAGCAGAACGGTCGGGCCGAATGCCGAACCGAAGCCAGCCCAAGCGAATGCGACCAGCTGCAGAATGGAGCTGTTGGGGTTCCACGCCAGAGCACCGGCGACCAGCGCCACGATTGCCACGCCTGCGCGGCCGAGCCACAGGGACTTGGATGCGCTGAGCTTCTTCGAGGAGAAGATGCCGTAGAGGTCCTCCACCAGAGCGGAGGAGCACACGATCAGCTGCGAGGAGAGGGTGGACATAATTGCCGCCAGAACCGCTGCCAGAATCAGGCCCGCAACGAGGGGGTGGAACAGAATCTGGGCGAGGTCCAGGAAGACCGACTCAGCGGTTTCCGGGTTGGTGAGGGATGCCTCGGGGTGGCGTGCAAAGTATGCGATACCCATGAATGCGCCGCTCAGTGCGCCGAATACGGTCAGGACCATCCAGCTGATGCCGATGCGGCGGCCGGACTTAGCGTCCGCGGGGGTGCGCATCGCCATGAATCGCACGATAATGTGCGGCTGACCGAAGTAGCCCAGACCCCACGCGAGGGATGAAACAATACCGGCGAAGGTGGTGCCTGCGAAGATGCTCAGTGCGTCGGGGCGTACCTGGCTGATGGACTCAACCACGGGGCCCACGCCGCCGAGGTTAATAATGGTGACGACGGGAACGGCAATGAGCGCTGCGAGCATGAGCAGGCCCTGAACCATGTCGGTGTAGGATGCGCCCATGAAGCCGCCGAAGAAGGTGTAGAACACGGTGATGCCTGCCAGCAGGAGCATACCGGTGTGGTATTCCTGTCCGAAGGAGGACTTGAAGAACAGGCCGCCGGACACCATGCCGGAGGAGACGTAGAAGGTGAAGAACACCAGAATCACGACGCCGGAGACGATGCGCAGCACGCGCTTGGTGTCATGGAGGCGGTTGCTCAGGAAGACGGGGACGGTCACGGCGTCGCCTGCTACTTCGGTGTAGCTACGCAGTCGAGGTGCCACGAACTTCCAGTTGCACCATGCGCCGATGGTCAGACCGACGGCGAGCCACGCCTGGGAGAGGCCGCTGAGGTAGACGGCGCCCGGCAGACCCATGAGGAGCCAACCGGACATATCGGAGGCGCCCGCTGAGAGAGCGGCGACGGTGGGGGAGAGCTGTCGCCCGCCCAGCACATAGTCGTCAAGACTGTTGTTTTTGCTATTTGCCCATAGGCCGATTGCGATCATGGCAACAAAATAAATCGCCAGCGCGATGACCTGGTATGTACTCGCGGCCATAATGTTCCTTCTCTCCTGGTGATAGTGTGCGCCTGTGTGTATTTATACGCTACCCCATAACTTTATGAGTGGCATAGGATACAGTCTAGGCTTTGAGGGGCTGAAAATAAAGTCTATTTGACGTCTAGTAATGAGAAGCTGTGGAATAAATATGTATTTGCTGTGTAAATTCCATGGTCGTACACGTGGGTCATTGTGGGAGCGTGTGCGAAAAAGTGCCCGAAAAATCCTTGATTTTCAGGGTTTCGGGCACTTGAGTGAAAGATATGTAGTTGAAAAGCAACGCAAACGCTCAATGGCATATGCATCTAAAACGAATTAAACGAAAAATTTAAAAGCCGTTCGGAGTGTTGAACTGTTACACGACAATGTCACAGAGGCTTAGAGATCCCTCACAACCCATGGTTCAGTAGCCATACGAGCCGGATCAAAACGCTCCAAAATCGCTGCCGCATTGGGCACCGGAACATCCGCCGAATGGGTGGAGCCATCGGCGTTATACACCGGAATAGATGCGGCAATCCACCCCAAAATCGTAGGGATTTCAACGCCCGCCTCACGCAACTGCGGCAGAGTCACCGCACCGTCACGCTTCGCCAGGCGCTTGCCCTCCTCGTTCAGCGCCAGCGGCACATGCGCGTAACGCGGCTGTGCCAAACCCAAAAGCTGCGCCAAATACGACTGGCGAGGCGCCGAAGGGAGTAGATCATCACCGCGCACAATCTGCTCAACCCCCACAAAGGCATCATCCACCACGGAGGTCAGGTTATAGGCATAGGTGCCGTCATTGCGTACCAGCACAAAATCATCCACCAGCCCCGTGTAGGCACCGTAAAAATCATCCTGCACCGTGTAGCTCGTGCACTCGGCGCGCAGACGCAGAGCCGGCGGACGCTGGGTACGGCGCTCCTGTCGCTGTGCTTCCGTCAGCTCACGGCAGGTACCCGGGTAGGCGCCCGGTGCACCGTGCGGGGCACTCGACGCCTCCTGAATTTCGCGGCGGGTGCAGTAACACTCGTACACGAGGCCCGCCTCTCGTAGGTGCTGAACCGCCTGCTCATAGGCGGCAAGGCGCGTGCTCTGATACAGCACCCCTGCCTCCTTGCCCTCGGTGCTTTCGCTACCCTCAATACGCTCCGTCGAGGTGCCGGGGCTCGCATCCCAATCCAGGCCCAGAGTCGCCAAGTCAGCAATCTGGCGTTCCGCCGCGCCCGGGCGCACGCGATCCAAATCCTCCACGCGCAGGTAGAAGGGCTTGCCGCCGCGGCGCGCCATAGCCCATGCCAAAATGGCGGTACGCAAATTACCCAGGTGCAAATCACCCGAGGGGGAGGGGGCGTAGCGTCCGGTGCCGCTGGGGAACGGCTGAGTTACAGGCTGAGCAGAGGAAGGGCTAGAGGAAGAAGTCATACTCCTATCCTATAGGGCGCGAATTTCTGGTTCCTGCTCAGATTCCCACGGGCTCCTCACTGACTGCTCACTGGCTCCTAACCGGCGCTGGACTAGCAGGAGGAACGCGCTACCCTCCTAATCAATCTGTGGAGGTTGTCAAGCATCACGTATCAGCTGTCCGTAGAGGCTGAATTATGCAGAATGATGCACTTTCATCCCCTTAGAAGCGTGCAATAGTGCAAAAATATGTTCTCCAGAAGCCCGAATAGCCCCTCAGTCGCCAAAAATTACAGTAGGGTTGTATCTATGGCTCGTACTATTGAACTCGCAGACGGCGTGTACCGTATTGCGACCGACAACTACCGACTGAACACCGGACTGGTCCTCGGACTGGAACGGGCACTTGTCGTGGATACCGGCGCAGGTCCCCGTCAGGCAACCGAAATCTATGATGAGGTTCGCCGTCTCACGCGCCTTCCTATCACCGTCGTAAACACTCACGGTCACTATGAGCGTTTCTTCGGCAACGATGTTTTCGCGGCAATGGGTACCGAAGAATTCTGGGCGCATCCTCGCGCCGCGCGTGCAATCCGTAAATACGGTGAGGCGCAGCGTCCCTATGTCGAGACGCTGGAACCGGAAATGGCGCACCACCAGGGTGCAGCCACCGATATTATTGTCCCCAACCGCCTGGTCGCCAATAGCGGTGACGGCATTACCTTCACCCCCATTGATCTGGGTGAGCGTAGCGCAACCCTCATGTACATGGGTCCCGGCCACACTGATGGTGACATTCTGGTCGGTATTGAAGACGTGCTCTTCATGGGTGGTCTGATTGAAGAGGGTACCGATCCCTATTTCGAGGATTCCTTCCCCGACCGTTGGATTGACACTCTCGGTGCCGTGCTCGAATTTGACCGTTACCGCGTGTATGTGCCCGGTAACGGTGAGCCGGTAGACCGCACCTTCGTGGAGCGTGAGCGTAACACCATGGTGACCGCTATTGAGTCGATTCGTTCCTCCACTCTGGACCGTGAGGATGAAGCAACTACCGCGGCAATGTATAAGCTGCCGTATGCGCCGGGTGCGACTCGCTTCCTGCTGGATCGATTGGCTCAGCTGGAGAACGCACCGGTGGCGGCGTACCTCGATTCGGAGCACCCGGATACCAGTGGTTTCACGGGTCCGATTACTCTGGGTCAGGCATCGTACTAAACCCCGTATGCAATATGCCTCATGGGGTATAAATACAGGTGAGGGCTGGTTTCTGTGATAGAAACCAGCCCTCACCTTTTATATACCCTCAGCTGCTACATGTCTTCATCTGCATGTCTTCAGCGAGGTGACGTTTTTTAGCGCTGAACGTACTGGGCGCGCATTGCCTCGCAATCAGCCTTCAAAGAAGCCGGGACTTCACCCATTGCCTCGCAAAGCTGCACGAAACGGTGACGCCAATCCAGGTGCTGCAGAGCCTGACGAATCTGCTGCTCACCCTGCTCCGGGGTCCAGCGGGAGGCGGCCTCAGCAACCTGCGCGAGGCCCGCGCGAGCATCCGCGTGATCAATGTCGATGGTCGCGCCATCCCAAAGGATTTCACGCACGGTGGTGGTGTTCGGTACCTTGCCGACCACGGTCACGCCCGAAGCCAACGCATCGGTCCAACGACCGGTGATGTACTCCTTGGTCGGGTGAGTGTAGGGTGCCGGGCTGACCGAGGTGGAGAACGCCAGCAGGAACTTCGCACGGTTCAGCGAATCCTGCAGGTGCTGAGCCGACTCGCGATCGTTCGCGCCGAAGGGCGGGCGGCCCTCAAAGCTCAGGCCCAGCTCGGCGGCAAGGGCGGCAGTCGCCTTATCATCCTCGTAGGCGGCGGGCTGACGGCCCACGCGCAGCAGGTCTGTGCTCTTCGACTCCAACGCCGCCAGACGGTCGCTGAACTTGCTCCACACATCCGCACCCCAGGGCAGAACGCCGGGGGTCTTCACGCCCGCGGTAGTCCAGGGCTGAACATCGTCAACGTCCGCAACGAAAATGCGGTCGTAGGTGGAGGACTTAGCAACCGCGGGAATACGGTCATCCCAGAAGCTATCAATCACCCAGCCGTAGATAGCGCCGTAGCGGCGGAACGCGAAGGAACGCTGCGAAATGGCGTACAGCTGACCGGGATCAGAAGCAATCACCAGGCAGCGCTTGGAGCCGCCCTTGAGACGGGGCAGACGCGCCAGAAGCTTCGTTTCCTTGCTGAGGGATGCGCCCACATCCACGGTGTGTACGGTACCGCCGGTGTAGCGGGCGAGAAGCTCCGCCATGGCGTGTACGGGAACCCAACCGGCTCCGGAGGGGACAGCAACAATAATATCGAGTGAGCTCATGAGAATCCTTGGGAGCGACGTCCGCCGCATGCACCGGGCTCGCCGGGGTAAAACCTCGGGTCGCGGGCGGTGTGCATCAGCGGCGAGAGCGTGAAGGTCAATAAATGATAGATAGGGTGCCTTACGTCAGCAGGCGCGCAAAAACGCGAATGCAGCGGCGAGTGAAACCGCTACGACCGGCTAGCGTTCAGCCACGGAAGGCTATGGCACAGGTAGTTTTCAGTATATCGGTCAACCCTGCGCACGGGGCTTAGCCTGCTGCCTTTAGAAACAGCTTTAGGGTGTGTGAATGCGCACCTCAACGCCCGATTCGGTGCCAAACCCGGCAGCCATGCGCGCCAAATCAGTATTCGGGGCGGCAGCCACCGTGAAGAAACGATCCACAGCCGCAGTGAACTGCTCCTGACGAGCCATATCACCGTGTTCAAGGGTCGTGAAAATACCGCCACCGGCATCGTCAAAGACCTCAACGCGCAGCTCGGGCAGAAGCTCAGTATTCGGCAGGTTCAGCGAGGAAACATCGTGCTGGAAGGTCAAATCACCGCACAGCAGGGTCACCGGCAGGGCGGTACCACCAATGACCGGGCGGGAGTTCTCATCCACACCGGCAGGGTAGTAGCCCGACAGAGACACACCGATAGCGGTCGCAATCGTCCCGTCAATACCGGCAAGACCGCGATTAGCAAACACATGCGCGGGGGCGGGCTCACCCAGGGCGGGGGCCGCCGCATCCAAATCACGCACCAGGTTTGAAGAACCCAGCACCATGAGGCGGCGCTGAGCCACCGCATCCTGCCAGACGCGGCGGGCGTAGGAGCGGCCAGCGGTGCGGTTGCGGTAATCGGTGTAGTCAACCGAACTCTCAGCACCCGGGTGTTCGTAGGCGGCAATGGCGCCCAGGCACTCATCCTGCAGCTCGCGGGCGGGCTCAACCCACTGCTCTAGCCAGCTCAGCTCGTCCACCAGCTCATCAGCGGCAGCAGAGGATGCGCACGCAAACTCGGCAAGCTCATGCGGGGTCGACAGTTCCACGAAGGAGCGAGCGCCCGGCTCGTACCAGCTGGCGCGGCGCGGGGCGTAGAACGCGCACTGAATATCTTTGCGTTCCAGCAGTGCGGTAATCGGGCGCGAGAGCGTCGGGTGGCCGAAGAGCACCACACGCTCAATCTGCGCGGCGGGGGCGAACGAACCATCAGCGAGCAGCTGCGGGTAGTGAGGAATGGAGGTTGCGCCGTGGCGCGCCTCGGAGGAAGGCTCCGCAAACAGCGGCAGGTTCAGCACGCGCGCGAACTCCGCCGCAAACTCGCCGGCACCGTCAGCGGCAACCACCACGGTACGGTGCGCCGGGGTGAACTCCGCCAGGTCCGCCTGCGCCTCCAAAGAATCCAGAAGCCAACGCTGCTCGGCGCTGGAGAGTCCGGAACCCTCGGCGCGGGCGGCGCGGGCACGACCCTCAGCCTGCGGGTCGTAATCCTCCAGCAGGCTCTGCGCCCACTGCGGCAGCATCTGCGCAAAACGACCCGAGGGTGTCAACGGCGTATCAAAACAAATGTTCAGGTGCACCGGGCCAATCGGATCAGCCGACTGCTTGCGCCAATGCTCGGCGCTACGACCGGTCAGCGCGTTCAAGCAAGCCGCAAAAGCCTGAGTCTGCTCGCCCTCAACTTGCTCCGGGTAGGAGGTCAAATCAGCTTCAGCGCGCACAAAAGGATGGAAGAAACTCGCCTGGCGGGTCGTCTGATTCACGCCGCTACCGCGCAGACGCTCCGGGCGGTCAGCGCTCAGCACCGCCAAGGGCACGCCAGCGTGGTACGCCTCCATGACGGTGGGCATGTACTCGCCCAGAGCCGTACCGGAGGTGCACACCAGACCCACCGGCTGACCGGACGCCTTCGCAATGCCCAGGGCGGTAAAGGCTGCACTTCGCTCGTCCACACGCACGTGCGCAATGAGTGCGCCGGCTTCAGCGGCGGCGGCAATAGCGTACGCAAGAGGTGCACTGCGGGATCCCGGAGACACGACAACATGCCGCATACCGGCACGAATCAGCGAGTCGAGCACGGATACTGCGGTGAGCATGGCGGGGGTTGAGCGGTTTTCAGTCACCGTACCATTCTAATGCCGCGGGCATTTTCCTTCAGTTATGGGTACCCTTCACGACCTCATCGTTACAGCGCTAACCGTTACAGATCAGCGGCGCGTTCCAGTACCCGGTAGCAGGCGGTGACGCGGTCCACCCACCACTGGCGGGTCTGCTCATCGGTGGCAAGACGCGCCAGGCGCTGCGGGCTCGGGGTGATGGTGCGCAGGTCCATGAACCCGTCGCGGGCGATGAGCGGCTCGTCGGTCACGTCCTCAGCCATGAGGGAGACCGTGCCCAGACCGCACCCGTATTTCAAAGTCGGCAGGGAAGCCGCTAGCGAGGCGCCGGTGGCAATGCCCACCGAAGACTCCAGCGCAGAAGACACCACCGCCGGAAGCTGCGCCTGCTCCACCAGTGCGAGCGCACGGCGTACACCTCCCAGGGGTGCTGCCTTAATAACCATCAGATCTGCGGCGTTGGCGCGAGCCACCTTCAACGGATCCTCCGCCTTACGAATCGACTCGTCCGCGGCAATGCGGGCGGGCAGACCCTCCTTGGCGATAGCAAAGCGGAGCGCCGCCATATCCTCAATGGTTGCCACCGGCTGCTCAGCGTAAATAATGCCGTACTCGCAGAGCTTACGCAGTGCCTCAAGGGCACCGGCGAGGGTGTAGCCCATGTTCGCGTCCACCTTCAGACGCGCATTCGGGAGCGCTTTTCGCGCCGCCGCCACGCGGGCAACGTCATCGGCGAGGCTCTGACCCTTCTCAGCCACCTTGATTTTGAGTTCCTGAATCTCGCCCTCGTACTTGGCGAGCACCTCCGGCACACGCTCGGCGGGCACCGCGGGCAGGGTCGCGTTCAGCGGGATGCGCGTACGCACCGGCTCCGGGGCGGGTAGCCACGCCGCCTCCAACGCGCAGGCGAGCCACGCGGCAGACTCCTGCGCACCGTACTCGAGGAAGGGCGCGAATTCACCCCAGCCGTGCGGGCCGCGGATTAGCGCGCTCTGGCGGCTATTGACCCCGCGGAAGGTCACGGTCATCGGAATTTCGACCGTGAAAAGGTTCTCCAGAACCTCCTGCAGGGGCGGCAGGGGAGTGTTCGTGAGGCGAAAACCGTAGCCGAGAGGCGGCACGCTCATGCTGATATTCAAGGTATCTACCCTTCGTCGATGCGCTATGAGCTCACCATAGCATTCCGCCCTGACGTGGGTGCGCTCGCAACCCGTTTCGCATTCTCTGGAAACTCTCAGGTTGTGGTCGAAAAAACTTTAGTTTTTCATAGCTTAACCTGGGATAGTAGGTAGTTATTCGCCCGATGACTCGAACGATGTCGCGCGCGATGCGGCAGCTTGGGGGCTGCCGCTTTGACAGCGGACATCGGCGGGCTCGGGTATGGCTAACAGGCATGAGGGCAAGAAGGTACGAAGGGTTATGAAGAAGAAAACACCGGCAAATACATCGGGTTCGGAAAACTCCGGTTGGGAGAGCTCCGAAAAGCTTGATGCTACCAGTGTGCTTCACCCCGCTGACGTGCATGCAGCCGTGGCTGATAACGCACCCACTACGGTGTTTTCCTCTGATGAGACGCAGGTGCTCTCCGATTATCAGGACGCTACCCAGGTGCTCAACGCCCACGAGACTGTTGCGCCCGCTGATTCTGAAGACTCTACGGAAGTTATTGGCGCGACCCGCCCTCTGCCGCGCGCCTACCGCGCCCCCATTCAGATACCCGAGACGATTCCCTCCGCACAGGAACGCGCCTCCCAGGGGAACTACAGCGCGGATGAGCCTCTGCAGGCTACGCGTCGCCTTGACCCGCCGAGGCCTCCGGTGAGCGGTTACCCGCTGAACGCCAATATGGGTGCGGGACACATGGGTGCTCCTCAGATGGGTGCTGAACAGGTAAGCGCCCAGCAGCCGCTTCCCCAGCGTGTGCCGCCGCAGGCGCCTCAGCAACCGGTTGCTTATCCTCCGGAGGCGTATCCTGCCGCGGCTTATCCGAACGGTGCGTATGTTCAGACCGGTCAGGTTCCCGTGGATGCTTCGGGCCGCCCAGTGAATCGTCCAGGTGAGGGAGAAATCATGCATCTTCCGAGTACCGGCGTTCTGATGCGCCACATTATGGCGCTGCTGTTCCTGGGGCTGTCTCTGTACGGTGCGTTCGCGTTCTTTATTTATACGGCGACCGGTCAGCAGGTTGATGAGCAGGCGTACACCGAGTACGCGCACCAGTTCAAGAGTTACCGCGGCCCGACTCTGACTGCCCTGGATTCTTTGCCCACGATTGTTGGCGTGATCGCGGTGCTGGGTCTGATTGCGGTGCTGATTTGGAAGCACCGTTTCCTACCGTCACTGCTTGGTGTGTTGGTCGGGGCTGCGGCGGTGACGAGCACGTATCTGCTCAAGCACTACCTGATTGTGAAGCCCGACCTGGGCGTTCAGGAGGCGCTGAGCAACTCGGCACCCAGCGGTCACACGACCTTCGCGGCGGCGGCGGGTGCGGCGCTCTTCCTAGCGGCGCCTCGCTTCTTGCGACCCACGGTGGCGCTGTGCGCCGCGTTGGCAACCTGCCTGACGGGTGCCTCCACGATTATTAATGGGTGGCACCGCCCGGCGGATGTGGTGACCGCTATTCTGGTCACCGCGATCTGGACCGTTGTGGGTATGGGCGTGCTGCGTTATGTGCGTCCGGCAGATTTTGCGGTGCCGGCGCGCGGCGGTTTGGTGTTGGTGCCGTTGATGACGATTGCGACGCTGTTCCTGTCGTTCTGCGCGGTCATTCTGTATCTGATTGCGATTTTTGCGCCGATTCCCGGTGGTGCGTTTACCGCGGCGACCTGCATGATTATTGCGGTGAGCTTTGGTACGACGGCGCTGATGGTGAACCTGCTGCGTCCGCGTAATAGTAATCGCTCCGCCTATTCGAAGGTGTGGAGCTACCAGTAAGTATTGTTCCCCTCCTTGCGCTGGATGTCTCAGCTCGATGTGAGCTGAGGCATTGTCCCGGCGCGGGGAGGGGAATACAATATAAATAATTTAGTATTTTAAATACCAAATATAGGGAGGGGGTTGCGCACCCCCTTTCACTCACCCCTGAAGAGAAAGGTGCGTACCATGGCAGGTACCCATGAAGGCCGAGTCCTCGTATTCCCCCAGCTCACCGAAGCGCTGACCCCCTTTGAAGATAAGCCCCAGGCTCGCAAGATCGTTGATGCCGACGGCGGCAACCTGACCCTCATGGAGCTGGCTGCGGGCCAGTCCTGGCATGAGCACCACAGCGTGCACCCCATCTTCGTGCAGGTGCTCAAGGGCGAGGTGATTTTCCACGTGAAGGACCGCGATATTACCCTGGTGCCCGGCAAGCCGATTCACGTGACCGCTAAGCTGCTGCACTCCCTGCGCGCCGTGAAGGACTCCACCCTGCTGGTGACCATGCTGACCGGTGAATCGCACCCCGAACCCAAGGTCAACATTGACGTCGAAGAGGTCTAAAAACTGACCCAAAAAGCTCGCCGCCACATCTGCATCGGATGCGGCGGCGAGCTTTTTATCTGCCTTCCTGCTCTCACATGTGCTGGCGAGAATGCCCTCACGCTACGCCCTGAGCTTTCTGCACACCGGTTGACCCAGCGCGGGCGTACCCTGAGAAGTACACTCCCGCTAACCTCACAGGGAGCAACCCGAAAGGATACGCAATGCCCAAGTCCCTGCAACGTCCGGTCGTTCTTCTCACCGGCGCCAGTTCCGGTATCGGCTACGACGTGGCGCCGCTACTGGTGCGCTACGGCTATACCGTCTACGGTGCCGCCCGCCGCGTTGAGAAGATTGAAGAGCTCGCCTCCGAGGGCTTGAAAGCGCTCAGACTGGATGTTACCGATGAAGCATCCATGGAAGCCGCCGTGCAGCAGATTATTGACGCAGAAGGCCGCATTGACGTGCTCATCAACAATGCAGGCTACGGATCCTACGGCGCCATTGAAGACGTCCCCATTGACGAGGCACGCCGCCAGTTCGAGGTGAACCTCTTCGGCCTCGCGCGCCTCACCCAGCTGGTGCTGCCGCATATGCGCGCGCAGGGTAGTGGTCGCATCCTGAACATCTCCTCGATGGCGGGCCGTATTACCTCGCCCCTGGGTGCCTGGTACCACGCCACCAAGTACGCCCTCGAAGCGTTCAGCGATGCTCTGCGCATGGAAGTTGCAGAGTTCGGTATTGACGTGATCATTATCGAGCCCGGCGGTATCAAAACCCCCTGGGGGCTCATTGCGGCAGACCACCTCGAGGAATCCTCCCGAAACGGTGTCTACGCGGCTCAGGCGCAGCGGGTTGCGGCAAATATGCGTAAGCTCTACTCGCCCTCCTCTAACCTTTCAGAGCCCAAGGTTATCTCTAACGCTATTCTGCGAGCCCTGGAGGCGCGCCGCCCCAAGACCCGCTACCTGGTAGGTTTCGGTGCTAAGCCCTCCGTGTTCCTGCATACCGTGCTACCGGACCGTCTCTTTGACAAGGTGGCGCGCCGTATCTTCTAGAACCGAAATAGCGGCGACCTAGAGCATTAAAAAGCGGGCGGTGCTGTGCGAAACAGAATGTTTCGTACAGCACCGCCCGCTATATTTTCAAGAGCTAGTACTAGTTTACAACCGCGTGGGTCGGATCGAGCACTCGAGCCAAGAAAGCCCGGGTACGTTCGTGCTTGGGGGCGCCAATCACCTGGTCGGCAGGTCCTTCCTCCACGACCACGCCGTCGGCCATGAAGACGACCTTGTCGGCCACCTCGCGGGCGAACGCCATCTCGTGGGTCACCACAATCATGGTCATGCCCTCGTCGGCCAGGTTACGCATAATGCTCAGAACCTCGCCGACCATCTCCGGGTCCAGCGCGCTGGTGGGCTCGTCAAAAAGCATCAGGTCGGGGTGCATGGAGAGCGCACGGGCGATGGCCACACGCTGCTGCTGGCCGCCGGAAAGCTGAGCGGGAAAACGGTCTTCCTTGCCGGCCAGGCCCACCTTAGCGAGCTGCTCGAGGGCCACCGTCTCCGCCTCCTCCTTGGAACGGCCCAGCACCTTAATCTGGGCAATCGTGCAGTTATCCAGGATGTTCAGGTGACCGAAGAGGTTGAACTGCTGGAACACCATGCCCATGTGGGTGCGCACGCGGTTAATGTCCACGTCCGGGTCGGTGACCTCGGTATCGCCCACCATGATGGTGCCGTCGTTCGGCTCCTCCAGTAGGTTCACGCAGCGCAGCAGGGTGGACTTGCCCGAACCGGAGGGGCCGATGAGGCACACGACCTCGCCGGGGGCGACCTCCATGTCGATGCCCTTGAGTACCTGGACCTTGCCGTAGGACTTGTGCAGGTTAGAAATGCGCACCGAGGAGGCGGCCATGGATGAAGTTGAAGCGGTCATAGTATCCGTAATCCGTTCTGTCTCGTCGTTGCGCTTACTTGCGGCCGGTCAGCTGGGTGCGGCGCTCAAAGTATGCGGAGAGCTGGCCCAGCGGGACGGTGATGATGAGGTAGCACAGGCCGGCGACCACCAGGGGAGTCAGGCCCGCATTGGCGGCGGTCAGGCCCTCACGGCCGAACTTCGCCAGCTCGTACTGCGATACGGTCACGCCCAGCAAGTAGACGAGGGAGGAGTCCTTGGTCAGCAGGATAACCTCGTTGGTCAGCGGGGGAAGCACCACGCGGAAGGCCTGCGGGATGATAATCGAGATCATCGCGCGGGTGTGGGACATACCCAGGGAGCGTGCCGCCTCCATCTGGCCCTTCGGAATGGCCTGCAGGCCCGCGCGCAGCACCTCGCTGATGTAGGCAGCCGAAACCATACCCAGAGACAGGGTCACCGGAATTAGGTTATCCACGAAGCGAATCTTGAAGGCCAGCGGAATACCGTAACCGAAGGCGAAGAAGACCAGCAGTGCCGGGATACCGCGGAAGAGCTCAACGTACAGGGTGGCAATCCAACGGTACGGGGCAATGGAGGAAATACGCATGAGCGCCAGCAGTAGACCGCCGGAGAGGCCCACAACAAAGCCCAGCGCGGTGTAGAGCAGGGTGTTCTTCAGTGCCACGGTGATGACGTCGGGGAACTGCTTGGCCGCCACATCGAGGTTGAAGACCTGCTGGCTGAGGGTCTTCCAGTCAGCCAGCAGAATGGCAGCCAGAGCAATAACGGCCAGGATGGCGTACTGTGCGTAGCGGAAGAGCTTCTGCTTCTGGCGGGGTGAAAGTTTAGAGGACATGCGCTTTCTTATCCAGTGCTGTTTGGTCAAGAGCGTACTAAACGCTCGCGGAAAAAGGCTGGGACCTCCCCAACCCAAAAGTATTAGGGTACTCCTGAATTGGGGGAGGAACTAACCGATGAGGGAGTTAGGATGCGGAAGAGGAGGCGCTCGCGGAGGCCGAGGAGGTGGTGCCCACCCACTTGGCCTTCATCTTGTCGAGCTCGCCGTTCTTCTTGAGCTTGTCAATGGTGGCGTTGGCCTTGGCCAGCAGAGCCTTGTTGTTGGAAGAGACTGCTGCGGCAATCTGCTCGGTGTTCTCGGAATCCTGGTAGGCGATCTTGAAGGAGTCCGGGTCGTTGGTCAGCGCCTCGGAAATCACGGAGAGGTTCGCGGCGACTGCCTTGACCTGACCGGTCTTCAGAGCGGAGAACATGAGGGAGGTATCTTCGTACTGGATGACCTCTGCGCCGTTTTCCTTGGCGTAGGTCTCACCGCTGGTAGCCTGCTGGGCACCGACGGCCACGCCCTTCAGGTCGGCTGTGGAGGTGATGGAGGAGCCCTTGGGAACCAGGATGGCCAGGTTGTCGTCGAAGTAGACGGTGGTGAACTCCATCTTGCTCTTACGTTCGTCGGTCACGCCGATACCCGCCAGCGCGATGTCGCACTGACCGGTGGACAGACCGGTGCCGGAGTCTAGGCCCTCGAAGCTGATGGAGGTCAGCTGTGCCTTCACGCCCAGGTCGGAGGCGATGGCGTTGGCGATGTCTGCGTCCAGGCCCACGACGGTGCCGTTCTCTTCGTATTCGAAGGGCTTGTAGGGGGTGTTGGTGCAGACGCTGAGCACGCCGGACTTGACGAGGCTGACCTCGCCGTTGGCGTCAGAGTTCTCGTTGGCGGTGGAGACGCAACCGGTCAGCGCCAGGGGGAGGACTGCCAGTAGTGCGAGGGGCTTGAGGGATGCCTTCTTGAGGGATGCGGTGTTCATGATGTGCTCCTGTGTGAGGTGTGTTCTATGAAATCTACGGTCTATTGTGCGCCCCCATGTTAAAAAATGCAAGCATATACATAAATATTCATAAATTTTTGCTGAATATGCATAATTTCCGCCCCAAAAACTGAATAAAACCCCGAATTGGTGACTCAAAGACCATCCCGGCACGCCCCTTAGTGCGCCACATGGCGCAACTACGGTTCACCCAACTATCGAATCTAGTAACCTCCATGCCACAATTGAGAGCGTGAACGCAGAGAAGAACACCCGCGCAACCCGCGCAACCCTAGACAAGAAAACCAGCGACATCGCCGCCATGTTCGATACCGTAGCCGAACGCTACGACCTCATGAACGGCATCCTCTCCCTCGGCCAGCACATCTACTGGCGCAAGCAGGCAGTCGCAGCCGTCGACGCACACCCCGGCCAGAAAGTGCTGGACGTAGCCGCAGGTACCGGCGTCTCCTCCGAGCCCTTCGCTGACGCCGGCGTGGACGTCATCGCAGCAGACCTCTCCGAAGGCATGCTCGACGTGGGCCGTCGCCGCCGCCCCGACATGACCTTCGTGCAGGCAGACGTCACCGCCCTGCCCTTCGAGGACGAAACCTTCGACGCCGTGACCATGTCCTACGGTCTGCGCAACGTCGCCAACTACCCCAAGGCACTGAGCGAAATCTACCGCGTACTCAAGCCCGGCGGATGCATCGTCATCCTCGAGTTCTCCACCCCGACCTTCGCCCCCTTCGGCGCGGTCTACAAGAACTACATCATGAAGGCGATCCCGCCGATCGCCCGCGCAATCTCCTCCAACCCCGAATCCTACGAATACCTCGCCGAGTCCATCATCACCTGGCCCAACCAGCAGGAACTGGCGCAGAAATTCAAGGAGGCGGGCTTCACCTCCGTGCAGTATCGCAACCTCACCGGCGGCATCGTCGCCATTCACCGCGGTTTCAAGCCTGAAGCACACAACGCATAGACACCGCGTTCACACACCACCGAAGACACCAACACCAAGAAGATAGAAGACACCGTGAGCAACGCAGAGCAGCCCATTGCCGCAACCGACCTGCTGGGAGACCTCGACCTGAAGCTTCCCGCAGGCTTCGAACTCATCGCCGCAGACCCCAAGCTGGGTCCGCAGATTCTTTCCTCCCTCGCGCGTATTGAGGAGCGCCTGGCCGAGGCAATCGCCCAGACCGACCACCTTGCGGACGTCGCATCCCGTCACCTGCTCTCCGCGGGCGGTAAGCGCGTACGTCCCCTGCTGGCGCTGCTCTGCGCAGCCGTAGACGGCGAAATCAACGACGAGGTCATCGAAGCCGCCGTGGTTGTTGAGCTGACCCACCTGGCAACCCTCTACCACGACGACGTCATGGACGATGCACCCAAGCGCCGCGGCGTGGACAGCGCCCAGATGATTTGGGGCAACTCCGTCGCGATTCTCACCGGCGACCTGATCTTCTCCCGCGCATCCCTGCTGGTGTCCGAGCTGGGTACCCGCCCCATGAAGATTCAGTCCCAGACCTTCGAGCGTCTGGTGCTCGGTCAGCTCTTTGAGACCACCGGCCCCCGCGAGGGTCAGGACCTGCTCGACCACTACATTGCCGTCATTGAGGGTAAGACCGGCTCCCTGATTGCCGCAGCCGGCGAGTACGGCTCCCTGCTGTCGGGCGCTTCCGAAGAGGTCATCTCCATGGTCAAGGCGTACGGCGAGCTGGTCGGTGTGGCATTCCAGTTGGCTGACGACGTCATCGACATTGTCAGCGACGGCAAGACCAGCGGTAAGACCCGCGGCACTGACCTGCGTGAGGGTGTGCCGACCCTGCCGACCATCCTGCTGGACCGTGCGGTAGCTGCCGGCGACGAATCTGCTATCAAGGTTCGTGCACTGCTGGATGCAGACCTCAGCTCCGACGAGGCCCTGGAGACCGCTGTGGAGGCGCTCGCCGCTCACCCGGTCACCCAGGAAGCATGGCAGATTGCTTACGACTGGGCGGACCGCGCAATTGCCGCGATTGCTCCGTTGCCCGAGTCTACCGCGAAGGCTGCGCTGGAGTCCTTCGCTCACGCTGTGGTTCACCGCGAGGGCTAAAATGCCTCACCGCGTAGCGTGTGCGCTGGCGTAAGTGCTGATGCGTCTCATACTTCAAACCCCCGCTGAATCTGACCGGATTCAGCGGG
>ERZ773212.243-NODE-243-length-28954-cov-3.000450_pt1 | contig 28954 bp, 20 predicted proteins | sample MGYA00581005_ERZ773212 | MGnify/ENA primary metagenome ERZ773212 (study PRJEB29015, sample SAMEA2738154) | human oral metagenome | biome: human oral; feature: human-associated habitat; material: saliva | place: China | collected 2196 ... | reverse complement strand
CGCCGCCACGGAGTCTGCGACAATCCCGCCGCCGGCATAGGCGGTTACGGTATCTCCGCTGATGAGCGCGCTGCGGATCCCCACCCGCCATTCGCCATCGCCCCGGCCATTGGCCCACCCTACTGCGCCGGAATAGAACCCACGATCCGGTTCTTGCTTAGCCAAAAGCTCCGCGGCAATCTGTGCCGGGTGCCCATTGACCGCGGCCGTGGGGTGGAGGAGCTGCGCCAAGTCCAGGGCCGACATGTCTACGTCCGGCCGCAAAATACCCCTGATCGGGGTGCCCAAATGCCAGGTGTGGGCGGTGTGCATCACCAGCGGAATCGCTGGGATCTCCAGTTGCGTACACAGGGGTGCGAGTGCTTCCCTGATGCCCGTGGTCACAAACGAATGCTCGTGTAGGTCTTTTTCCGAGGCCTGTAAATTGGCGGCGATTGCGCGATCTAATTCCGGGTCTGTGCTACGCATGGCGGTTCCTGCCAGCGGAAATGATGAGATTTCTCGGCCCTGCTTCTTTATCAACACCTCGGGGCTGGGACCGATAAAGAATTCGCCGCCCGCCAGCTCTACCAGGTATCCGAAACCCGTGCCGGCGCTCGCCATATAGCCGGCCAGCACGGCCTCGGGGTTCACTGGACCGGTGAAATGAAACCGCTCCGCCCTGGAAAGCACCAGTTTGTCCAGGGTGCCGGCCTGAATTTCGGCGATGCACTGCTCAATGCGTTGCTGGTGCACAGACAGTGGCGGGAGGAAATCCACACTTGCGACCGCGGGTAGCGCGTCCGGTGATTCCAGCGTCACCGGTTCTGACGAGAATTTGTATTCCCGTGGGGCAAATAGTCGGGGCGCGTCGGCGCGATGAAATGGTAACGCCCCCACTATCAACGAAAGCCCATCATACAAATACTCGTTCGCATCAGAAATTCGGTCAAACTCTTGGGCCACCCCACACGCGGTCAGGGTTAAACCGGATTCGGTGAAGATAAAACTATGCACTGAGTACCTCCGCGGTGCTTATGACCATGCCGCTGCGTTTGGCCACCCACGACATGGCCTCGGCGTGTTCCGTGGCCGAGAAATCCGCAATGGCGTCGCCGACCATGAAGGGCTGAATGTCTTTCATGAAGGCATCCACCGCGGTTACTTGACATCCCATATGACCATACACTCCGGTGATAATAAGCTGGTTGCGTCGGGTGAATGCCAGTGCCTGTTCCAGGTCTGTTCGTTCGAATGCAGAATATCGCCATTTGGTAATTACCTGGTGATGTGCGGCTGCGGGCTCTAGCTCTGGGATAATGGCTGCCTGGGCATCCGTGACGATGCCGGTGCCCCACACGTCGTTAAGCAGGCCTCGACGTGACCAGTGCTGTGCTGGCGGTTGCGCGGAGAAAAACACCGGCATGCCGTGCGAGTCGGCGAATGAAATAATCGATTGAATATTCGATAAAACCGTGCTCATGGGATTCGCATTGCGGTCATATGCGGTAATGAAGTATTCCTGCATGTCGTGGACTAATAATGCTGCATGCTTGGGGTCGAGCTGCCAGTGTGCGGCCTGGTTTGTGGGCAGCGGGGGAATCTCGTAGGGGGAGAGTTGGGGGATAGCCATTATGCTCCTTGAATGGTGGGTGAGTTATGAGTCGAGGGTGGCGCCGCCATCAACCCGCAGGTCGTGCATGGTGATGTGTCAGGCTGCTGGGGAGATCAAAAACGCGCAGGCTTCCGCAATATCCGCAGGTTGGGCGAGTTTCTGCAGCGGGATTCCTAACCGATATTCCTGTGGCGTACCGGCAATGACCTGCTCTGACTGGTCCGTGTCTGGCTGCCACATCCCCCGCAACATGGGGGTATCCGTCGATCCTGGCGAAACCACATTGCATCGCACCCCGAACTGCGCAGATTCCAACGCCAGTGTGCGCACCCATGCTGTTACCGCCGCCTTGGATGCCCCATAACTAGCCATGCCGATGCGAGGTGTCGTGGCGGCGTTCGACGACACAACGACAATCGCCCCAGCTCGTTGCCCCTGCATGTGCTTTGCGACGACAGAACATACGTTCACCACACCCCCATAATTGATGGTCATATTCCTGGTGTTTTGCGGATTAGTAGCAGAGTCTGGTTCCATGACACCAGCGCAATGTACCAATGCAGCTACTGGTCCATGCTTGTCGACGTCCTGTCGGAACTGCTCTGTGACCTGGTGGATATCGGTGACATCTACTTCGGGTATATCCCATGTGCTTACTGCGTGGCCGCGCGACCGAAACAGTTTAGTGCAGGCAGCGCCAATTCCGCCAGTAGCACCAGTGATGATAATGTGCTGGGATGGGTTTTTCATGGTGATATGTCGATTGGTCATGTTGTGTGTTGTCAAAATAAAGATGAGCTGACATGCAGCTTTTTGGGGGCACGGGACTTGTCGAAAGGTTGGATACCTAAGTAATCATGCCCCTACATAGGGTAAACAATCAAATCATAGGTGAGCCTAATAAAGAACGAGCTTAGCAGGTTTGCCGCCCTGATTTATGGGGGTAATATCACGGATTTGATTTTGAACTTTTTAGCCCATAAAATTAAGGGCAGTTGCCGGCGTTTTGGTAATTCTGCAGGAAAATTCTTTTGATGCCCCCATAAATGGGGGCAATTTACAGCAGTATCAAACATAGAGTTTGGTCAACTGTCGGGTTTCTGACAGGAAAACGGGGGTAATTTCAAGATTTTTTCCAGCAATTTTCCAGCATTTTTCTTAAAATTAGCTGAGACTCTATTTATGTAATTGCATAATGCTGTTTTTCAGGTGTTTACCATGCCAAACACATGTAAGTAGAAAGAACGCTACTGATGAGTCTTTACGCTTGGCATGTCTGCTACCAGCGGTTTCTGAGAATTTGGCGCGCGGGGATGATTTCCAAAGGCTATTGCGCTCTGTGAAGAAGCCTGTTTATGGTCGGTGATGACAAGCCACCACGGGGGCTGAAAGCAAAAATCTCTCATGAGATTGTTATTTGGTTCCTCCCCCGGCTTGAGATGTCACATTGAACAGCGAGGAAAGTGATATGAAGAAGAACTTACTTCCCAAGACTGCAAGCCAGCGAGCAATCGCCGGGTTGACCTCCCTGGCACTTGTTGCCGGTGGGCTGACCGTCATGCCCTATGCTGGTGCGCAAGATGAACCTGCTGAACCAGTAGTTGCTGCAGCAGAACCCAACAACGACGCAGCAGCTGAAGAGGCCGCCCCGGCAGAAGCCGCTGCCCCTGAAGCTGCCGCAGAGGATGAAGCTTTGCCTGAAGGCGCCGCTGCTGTCGCGCTCGCAAATGCACCACAACTAAATACTGCTTTGCCAACGGGTGATGCTAAAGGATTCATCACTGGTGGTACTGCAGCTGGATCAGAGGTAGATTTCCAAGCCACTGGTTTAGGTGACGGAGATAAGATCGTTTCGGTTGGTACTGAGCATGTTAACTGGTTGCGGAAAGACCAATCTATCAATGCCATTGCCGATTCCAGTGGAAATGTCACCATTAAGGGCGTTCAAATCCCTGCTGATGCTAAGACCGGTGAGCATATCTATTTCACTTATCTGAAAGCAGCAGATAGTAAAGAGTATGAGGTAATGCTTGATGCCACAGTTACCTCTAGTACTGAGAACATCAATGTAGATCAGTACACCGGGGCTAAGCGTACGTTGCTTGCTGGCCTAACTGAATCTGCGTTTGATCCGAGCTCCAAGGAACTTTTCGTTACCCGCAATTCTACTACGGGGTATACGATCTATAAGCTGGATGCCAAGACCTTGGATGTTCTTGCCAAGAACGACATCGAAGAGAAATATGCCGCTGACGGCATTGCCGTAGATAATAAGGGGCAAGTTTGGGTCACCAATTCTAATGACGGCACCATTTCGGTCTATCGGCAGAGTGATTTGACCCATATCAAGACTTTCTCAAAGCAGATCATCCCTGAGGCAAAGAGTATTGTCATCGACAACAAGAACAATCTTGCCTATGTTGGTGCTGCTGAGGGTAAGATTACTGTCCTGGACATCAATCAAGAAAAACCGATCGGTACCATTGAACTTGATGGTTTCGATCAAGTAGCAAGTTTGTCCTATGATGAACAAACTAATCAGCTGATTGCAACTTCGGGTGGTTCCCCTGATCCGCAGGTGGCAAAGGTTAAGCTTTCTGAGGGCAAGAAAGTTGACCGCTATGCAGTCAAAGGTGCTGAGGGCGTTGTTGGCGCTGCATATGATCCGGCAAGCAAGAACATTTTCGTTGGTACTGGAGCCAGTGAAGTGGCTGTAATCAGTACCAAGGATGAGAAGATCATTGCGACCATCCCGACCGGTGCCGCTGCTACAGATGTGCGGTACAATGCTAAGGACAAGCGGATCTATGTAGTGAACCAGAGCGGTGGTACCGTCTCTGCGATTGATCCAGCAACCAATAAGGTTGTAGCCAACCTGTCTGTTGGTGATACGCCTGTACATCTGAGTGTTGCCCCCAATGGTGCTGTGGCTGTGGTGAACAAAGCTGATAAGGATATCGGTGCGCAGGATCTTGTCGATGAGGTTTACACCTTCAAGTACAATGCACCGACTCCTCCGCCGCCGCCTGCCACCTCTGAGTCCAGCACCACCCAGAAGCCAACCGAGAAGCCAAAGCCGACCGAGGACCCGAAGCCGAAGCCGCCGAACGGCAGTAGTGATCTCAGCAGCAAGCTGGGCAAGTACCGGACTATCCTCATTGCGATCTTCTCCGTACTTGGCCTGACCGGTATCATTGCTGGTGCAGTTGCTGCTATGGCACACGCCAACATGATCCCGAAGGAATGGCTCCCTCCGCAATTCCGGTAGGAGATCAGAAATCCAAATGAATTCATGAGCGTCATTTGGTAACTGAAGACAAGGTGTAGTGATGCCTAACCGCATCGCTACACCTTTTTGTTATGGGTTCCTCGCGGAGACGCAACGTCGTAAAGCATCGGTAGGGAGTGGGGGTAATCATTGTGTATCGATATGCATTGATGGATACATTTTTAGGGAGAAGTCTTTGCGGGGTATGGCTGGGGGTTGTCGTGCAGTAATCTTATTCAGAATAGCGGTTGACATAGTATTTTTTGCTGGTTGATGAGCTATTTGGCACGTTACATGTTTTGGAATACGGGGATAGATAAGCAGGATAGTATGGCCCTAAAATAGGGGCGATTGATGAGCGTTGCGTGAACTAAAAGGGTCATAATTTTGATCGAATTAGTGAGTTTTGGGGGTGCTTTGAAAAATATTTTGCTGATATTTTTGTCCTTTGCCCTTAGGGATAATTTATATTTGGACAGTAGGGGTATCGGATCATCTTATACTTTTGGTCACTGCTTATATGTGTAGTCAATATCTGAATGGGTGGAATTTTATTGACTTTCAAGTCTGCTACCAGGGGTTTTATTAGTTTTGAATTGGAGTTTTCTGTTGCGTTTCGCCGCAATGAATGCTTAAGTCTGTAGGCATAAGCTAACGGGAAGCTAGTCTCATATTGATTGATGCTATTAGCTGGGCCTTAGCTCTTTTGTTTGTTCACCCATATGGTCAATCTATGGCGATTAACCTAAGCCGTAGGGAAAGTGCATAAATATGAGTAGGAATGTGATTGCTGGGGGTGCGGCTCAGCGTGCTATTGCTGGGTTGATGTCTTTGGCTCTTGTTTCTGGTGGTCTGGTTGTGCCTTCGGTTGCGAATGCTGCGGAGGAAACAGGGAAGGCTGTTTGTCGTTCCGGGATGGTTGCGCCAAGTTTTGGAAAGAAATCTTCAAAGGAAGTAACGCTGGATCGGGACATTTACAAGGCTGGCGATGTTGTAGAAGTTAAAATTACTGGTCTTGGCGATCTTACGGCTAAGCAGAACTTGCGTTTGACGCTGGATGGGGCATTATGGCCAGAGGATCAAAGTAAGGGTGATGGTTTAGAGCTTCTTGACGACGCTGTAGCTCTTAAAATTCCAACATCAAAAATTGAAAATGGTGAGGTTATTGTCAGAGTAGTTTTGCCTTCAGTATTTGAAGAAGGATTTAGGCTAGGTGAGAATGCCATTGCTGTTCAGCTTAATGATGATGAACGTCCTGTTGAAGTAAAAGGCGTTGTTTTCCGGGCAAATGAGTCAGGCAAAGCAGCTGGCGCCTGTGGTCCAGAAAATCCAAATGGAGATAAACCTGAGCCGGAAGACGCCCCTGCTTCTGACGATAGTAATCAGGGAAATGCGGAACAACCTGGTAATGAAAACCAGGATGATAAGTCTGCCGATCAAGGCGATAAAGACCAGGATGGTAAGGATCAGCCCGGTAACAATGAGCAAGCTGGTGTAGAAAAGCCTGCTGGTCAGGATGGCAAACCCGCTGACCAGGATAATAAGGACCAGGGCACCAAACCCGCCGATCAGGCTGGCAAAGACCAAACCAGCAAGGACCAGGGCACCAAGCCCGCTGACCAGGGTGGGAAAGATCAAGGTACCAAACCTTCCGGTCAGAACAAACCCGCCGACCAGGCGGACAAGGACCAAGGCGGCAAGGACCAAGCTGGTAAGGACCAAAGCGGCAAACCTGCCGACCAGGCCGGCAAAGACCAGGACGGCAAGAACCAAGGTCCCCAGGATCCCAAAGACCCCAAGATTACTCCATCTACCCAGTTCTCCCAGCTGAGCAGTGTTCGGGGCATCGTCGGTAGCATTTTTGCAGTGCTTGGGTTAACTGCGCTATTCGCCGGTGCCCTCGGCGTCATGGCAAAATACAACGTCATCCCAGCTAACTGGATTCCACAACAACTTCGACACCTGAGCCGATAATCACATCACTCAATAACGTACAGCGGCGTTACAAAAGTCGCTGTATTTTTTCGTCTGTGACGAAATAATGACGGTGCACAACACGAAGGCAGTCAGGCATCGTTCGGGAATGCGAAAATAATACAATAGTTGGGGGTAGAAGATCGTCGATCGTTACGATGAACTTTGGCATCATTCTTCCGCTAGAAGATAGATTTTTAGTTCAATATTTTAGGAATAATTGGTATTTTGCAGGCTTAGGATCATAGCCTGATCCGATGCGGGGTAACCAATAGTTGTATTATTTGTGGGTTTTGTCTGCTTCTGTCGTCTAGGGGTAGTGGGGAGGCAGCTTCCGCGATATGAGGTTGCCAATGGGGAATGAATAGAATTATGGGGGTAATTTGGAAAAATTTTTCACCCCCATGACGGGTCCTATTAAGGGAAAGCTAACCTTTTATCGTCATCGAAACGTGTGATGCTTTTTTGTGATTAACCATGGTGAATGCTATCCATAAAAATAGTGCCAAAGATATGTCTTACTATAATTAGCAAGTTTGTTACCAGGTATTTTATTAGGTTTAAGGCATGCCTTACTATTGATAATTGCGCCTAACTTGTTTACTCTCAGAACGGCAAGCCGATGAGGTAATAAATATGTGGTGGTTCTTTCGGAGACCACATGAGTTTCCTCCGTGCTTTTCTTACCAATTCAACCAAACTGTCAGCATCTCCGGCATTATTTCTGCTGGATATGGTGGCAGAGGAAGTACATGATATGAACAAGACCGCAAATGCAAGAACTGCTACCCAGCGTGCTATCGCTGGGTTGACCTCGCTGGCGTTAGTTGCCGGTGGTTTGACAGTCATACCGCATGCTGCTGCGGAAGATAATACCGCAACCCAGTGCATTGCTCATGAACAGCGGAAAGAACGAGGCCAGGGTGCCATTTCGGCAAACCAGAGCACCTACAAACCTGGTGATGTTGTCGAAATCAGTGGTACCGGGTTTGCCAAGCGCGTTCACCGTGACACCGGCGAACAGCTAGAGGACACCTTCCTGGCAGTGAAGCTGGACAGCAATAAGGCTGATTGGCCGAAGGATCAAAGTGCCGGCGATGATTTCGCATACCAAGGTGGCGACACTCCGACTACGTTGATTGCTCCCGGCTCGGTTCTTGATGAGGATGGTAACTTCACCATTAAGGTGGTGCTTCCTGCGGAATTCACCGATAAATTCCAGGAAGGCAAGCATGTCATCACGGTTTTGGGAGGCGACGATAACGGCCCGCAGGTTTCTACCAGCGTTGACATTTGGGTCAATGAGTCCGGTGACGCAACCCAACCATGTGGTGCAGAAGGTCCAACGGAAAAGCCCACCCAGCCCAAGCAAGATGACAACAAGGCTGACAATGCCAACAATGGCAATAACCAGGGCAACCAGGATAACAACGCCAATAACGGCAATAACAACCAGGATGGTAACAAGCCCGACAACGGCAATAAACCTGACAACAAGCCAGCGGACCAGGCCAATAACGGCAACAATCAGGCAAACCAAGCCAATCAAAACAACCAAGGGAACAACAAACCCGACAATAATAAACCCAATAACGACAACAAGTCAGCAGAGCAGCAGTCCAAGGCCACCGGCGAAGCCAAAGCCACGGTCACCGCGATTGATAACCGCCGCGGCAAGAAGGGTGATGTAGTACTCAACCTTTCCCTAACAAACTTCCCTAAGGGCGAAAAAATCACCGTTACCTTCAATGGTCAGGAAACAAAAGCCGGTCGGGGTGGCGCCATCACCGTTGGCGAAGACGGTAAAGCCCAAGGTTCCGTCACTATTTCCGAGGGGCTTGCCGCCGGTAAATATGCGGTGAAGGCTACCGTCAAGGACACCAGCGTGGAGATCCCGTTCGAAGTCACCCCAGCCGGTGCCGTCAGCAATAATGCTGCTACCGGTTCGAAAGTGGAATTCCATGCCGCTGGCCTGCCCAAAGACGCCAAGGTGACCGCGGTCGGCACCGAGGGCGTGAACTGGCTGAAGAACCAGGAAGGCACCGCTGATGACAAGGGGCAAGTCACCATTAAGGACGTCCAGGTTCCGGTAGACGCCCCCTTCGGCAAGGTGATTTCCTTCACCTACACCGCCGGTGGTGAAACCAAGACCCTTGAGACCAGCACCAAGGTGAATGCCAGCACCGAGTCCCTGAATGTTGACCAGTATTCGGGTGTGAAGAAGGAATTGCCGTCGGGCCTGTACCAGTCGGAAGTGAATGACAAGACCGGTCACGTGTTTGTGACGAGTGCACAAGGCACGAATAAGTCCACGATCTACAAGCTGGATGCTAAGACCTTGGATGTCGTCGCAAAGAATGATGCGCTAGAAAAGGACGGCGAGAAGTTCTATGCTGCTTTCGGCGTCGGCCTGGATAATAATAAGGGTTTGGTATGGGTGACGAACACTCAGCAAAATACCGTCTCTGTGTACAAGCAGGATGATTTGAGCCATGTGAAGACCTTCCCGAAGGGTTCCGTGGCACACTCGCGTGACGTGGTAGTCGACGAGCAGACCAGCTTGGCCTATGTTTCCGCTGCCTCCGGTGATGAAGTAGTGGTTTTTGATGCCAATAAGAACGAGCCGGTGCGGCGGATCAAGCTACCTGGCTTTGAACGGGTGATGAGCCTTGAGTTCAATCAGGAGACCGGGGAATTATTCGCCACTTCGTTGAATGCTCCTAAGGCGGCCAAGATTGATGTTCGCAACAACGATCAGGTGACCATTTACGATCTGCCTAAGGACCAGGTGGAATCCGCTTCAGGTATTGCCTACGATCCGGTAAGCAAGAACATCTTCGTTGCGTCGCAGGGCTCCGGCAATGTGGTTGTGGTGAACACCGAATCCAAGAAGGTAGTGGCAAGCATTCCGACCGGTGCCGGTTCGCTGAATGCACACTACAACAAGGCCGATAAGCGGGTGTATGTGACCAACCGTGGTGGTGGCACGATCACGGTTATTGACCCTGCTACCAATAAGGTGGTTGCTAACCTGCCGGCAGGCACGAATCCGAACCATGTGAGCGTTGCCGGTGACGGTACGATCATTGCGGTGAACAAGGCCGCCGCAGAGAAGAATGGTGAGCGCTTTGACGAAGTATATACCTATAAGTACAACGGTGCGGTGACGCCGGATCCGGGCAAGCCAGGTAAGCCGGGTGACCGAAATTCGCTCGAAGATTTCAGCAGCAAACTGCGTGACCCCGCTAACCTGCCGTCTCTGCGGAATCTCCTTGCCACCGTGTTTGCGGTGCTTGGTTTGACCACTATCTTTGCCGGCGCCCTGAGTGCCATGGCACGGTTTAACGTGATCCCAAGCAGCTGGGTTCCGCAGCAGCTCCGGTTCTAAAATTTCCACCCAATAGCGGCAGCGATGTATGGCATCGTTGCCGTTTTTGCTTGTCGACGCCCGTACGCCTCAATCACCCCATGATTCACCCCTGAATGACGGGTTTCCTCGGTCATGGCTGTACTGTTTTGTTGGTATTTTTTCGCCATGTGGGGGTAATTTTGGGATTATTTTTTGGGCTGTTGGGGTATGTTTTATATATTGAAAACATCTACCGACATATGGCGTTTACATCGTCTAATGTGATAACTATGGGTCACAATACTGGACAGTGTTCTTCGAGTATCTAATTTTTTACCGGGTTTTCGAAGGGTTTTTCCCTTGCGAACCGGGGGTAGCTTCGTTAAACTCAAGACCCATAAGCAAAATGGGTAGCGATAACACGCTATTATTTGTTTGTTGCTATTTTTCCTCGTTGTGCTTATCTCCTTCTTCTTTCCTCTGTTCAAATCCGTAAATCCTCCGCGACAATTTGTCGTGCAATCAGAAAGGTATGGCTATGAAACGTGCTATTGCTGGATTGATGTCGTTGGCTCTCATGACCGGGGGTATCTTGGCTGCTCCCACCGCCTTCGCCGCCGAGCGCGCCGGTACCTGCAATGTCGATGCCGGTGCACCCGCGCAAAGAGGCGCAGGTACGATGACCGCCGACAAGAGCACCTATAAGCCGGGTGACGTTGTGACCCTTACCGGCACCGGGTTCCGGCCGCTTATCGACGCTTACCTGTCGTTGGATTCCAACACCGCCAACTGGCCTAAAGACCAGAGCGCCGGCAGCTCTCTGAAGATCTATGACGACTACGATCAGGCCCTGTACCTGCGTGATTCCGATCTTGGTGGTTCTTTTACCGCCAAGGTGGTGCTGCCCAAGCTTGACGACGACTTCACCGCCGGTAAGCACACCATCACTCTTGTAGGCATCGACTATAGCGGTCGACCCACCATTATGAAAAATGTTGAGTTCTGGGTGAATGAATCTGGTGAAAGCACCGCCTTCTGCGGTGCCGACTACCACTAATACTGGACCAAAACCGTTATTTCTGACAGCGATGCGAATCCGCATCGCTGTTTTTGTTATGGGACAGGGCCCCTAAAAATAGGGGCCATTTGGGGCTAATAGCAAAAAATCTATGGTTATGTAGTTTCTGATTGACAGGATCATAGGGGTAATTTTCAAAATATTTTTACGTGAATTGACAGGAGACTTTTAAGGAGATTTTTACCTTCTGTGAGTGGTCGTATGTATAGCTGATTCTTATGTTCTAGCGCGCTAAATGCCTGAGGGGTTCATGCCTAAAAGATTATTTCCCCACGTTGTGCGCATATTTGCTATATGGGATTTTATTAGATTTGAACTAGGCTTACCCCTTGCGCATCATTGGTCGGTCTGCTTATGCTCATGACCATAAGCGGATGTAGCGCTGACTGCATATGATTATTTGTAATATGCTATCAGTTCTTCTGTGCTTTTCTTCAGTTTTATCTATTTTGTAAAGGTAAATGGTGTTTACCCCCACTATTTACCTCTCTACGAGAGGACTGCTCATGAGCAAGAGCGTATTTGCCGGAAAGGCCACCCAACGGGCACTTGCCGGTCTCACATCATTGGCCCTGGTTGCTGGCGGCTTGACCGTGGTACCTTCGGTTGCCGGTGCTCAGGAAATCAAAGAATGCAACGGCAGCTTCGTCGGCCCAAAGAACCTGGGTCTCGAAGACTCCAACCTGGCCTTGAAGAAGAATACCTACTGGCCCGGTGACGTGTTGGAGATCTCTGCCGAGAATCTGAACCTTCTCAAGAATCCCTATCTGACCTTGAATGGGAATGCCATGACTGGTGTTGCCTGGCCTGAAGACCAGGATTATGGTGAAGGCCTAACCGTCGATGGCAACAAGCTGATTATCAAGGATGTGGATGACCAGGGCCACGCCAAGGAAGGCATCATTCGGGTCAAGGCTGTGCTTCCATCACTGGAAAATGGTCTTTTCACGGGCAAGAACGTCCTGACTCTTTCCGGCACCGATGACGATAATGATAAGGATGTAACCCTCAGCCGTAGCGTTGACTTCTGGGTGAATGAGTCTGGTCATGAAGGTGATCCGTGTAGCTACACCCTCCAGCAGGAAGAAACACCGACTCCGGAAGAGCCGGAGGATCCCGCCAATCCCTCCACCGAACCTTCGGCTAAGCCGAGTGAACCAACCGCTAAGCCGAGTGAGCCTACGACTAAGCCTACCGAGCCAGGTAAACCTACCACTAAGCCTTCCGAACCTGGCAAGCCCACCACTAAGCCTTCCGAGTCCACCAAACCGACCACCGAACCCAGCACCAAGCCCACTGAGCCGGGCAAGCCTGGTGACGGCAATGGCAAGTCCGACTTCAACAAGTTCTTCGGCAGCCTGAAGGACAACACCAAGGGCATCCTGTTCGCGGTCGCCGCAGCCATCGGCATCCCGGCCATTATTGCAGGTGTGGTTGGTCTCCTGGCGCAGCAAGGCATGATCCCGAAGGAATGGCTTCAGGGCTTTAAGTTCTAAATAATTCATTGTGGCGCACAATGTAGCAACGTGATTTTTCACGTTGCTACATTTTTGTGTTTACTAAACAGGTTTACGAGAAGAAGTTGGTGGAGGTCAATTCGCATTTCAATTTTGATGAATAAAAACATAGTTATACCTTATTAAGATAAAGTGATGCTAAAGAAAAGCCGACGATGTACGGCAAATGACATGGTTTAGAGGTCAATTGTGTCGGGGTAGGTGGGGGGAATCTCCTCTTCGGTGGGGTTTTCACGAAGGTCGCTGGTGGTTTTTCTAGCAATGGTGCCCGGGGGCGCGTCGTAAAGCCCACGATTTTACTTGGTTGCCTGGAGTATTCGCGGTGACGATATAGTGATGATGATTATAAAAACGGCCATATTTTGGGGCGATTCCGTTGTCGCCGATGAAAAACGGGGGAGCAGTATCGTATGAATTTAATATTTGCAACCTCAATATTTAGACATGTGGCTAATGGTTAATTTGGATAAATACTGACTGTTGGGTAGGAATTATTTATAGTCAGATTTAATCCGTTATTTGAAAAGTGACTGGATTCTATGCCGGTTTCACCCCCAAGAGAGCCTAGGAATCTAGTTATATTGGTCTCATTTAACGGGGGTAAAAACAGGGGTAAAGTCCCGTATTTATGACCGATTGTGTGGTATCCAACATTTAGATAGCTACCTAACTTTATGACCGCGAGAGATCGATAGATAATATGCCATCTAGCACTATAAATAGCGAATGGGCAACTAAATCAAAGGGTGGATTTGGGCGTAAAAATCGGCTTTTTTACCACCCCTCAGTGTGATCTGCGCCAATGGGTCTCTTGTTATTTTACAAAGGTTCACCTACTATCTTGATGGTGAGCCAAAGAGAAATTAGATTAGCCTTAATTCAAATATTGAGAGTATAATGTTTTTCCTTTGCTCTCGCTCTTGAAAAGTCGATCACGCCCGTGCGCAATCCAAAATCTCCTCCATGTGCGTGCGGGGGAAAGTGCGTGAATATGCAAAAAAATAAGATCTCTGCTACCGCAACTCGCAGGTTTATGGCTGGTGCCTTGTCGGTTGCGCTCCTTGGTGGCGGCCTTGCTGTCGTTCCTGCTGTTGCAACCGCGCAGGATGCACAATGTGTTGTCAATGAACCGCGTAAAGGCAATGGGGTGGGTGAACTATCGTTTGACAAGCAGACCTACAAACCGGGTGATGTCGTAACTATGACCGGTACTGGTTTTGCTGCTCGTCCTAGTGACGGTTTCCTTGGCATGAAGTTGAATTCCAATAAGTCGGAGTGGCCAGCAGATCAAAGTGCTGGTGATAATTTGGAATATAATGAGGGTAACGCCACGACATTGGAAATCCCGGCGGCAACAGTTGGGAATGGCAATTTCACCGTGCGGGTAGTATTGCCGGCATTTGATGCCAAATTCCAGGCTGGTAAGCAGGTGATTACCCTTCTGGGTGGTAACGATGGCGGTCCGGTCGCATCCCGTAGCGCCGTCATTTGGGTCAATGAAACCGGTGATGATTCTGACGCCTGTGGTGCTACCCCAAGTGTGAAACCGCAACCAGATCCGCAGCCACAACCAGAGCCCTCGCAACCGGAAAAGACTTCAGAAGCCCCAGCGCCAAAGCCAGATCCGCAGCCACAACCAAAGCCTTCGCAACCGGAAACGACTTCAGAGGCTCCGGCACCGAAGCCGAGCAAGACCTCGGAGCCGGAAAAAACCTCCGAACCTGCAAAAACCTCGGAAAAACCGAAGCCTTCACAAGAACCGCAAAACAATCTTAACAAAGGCGTCGAGAACCTTCTGAACTACTTCAAGGACGGCACCAACGTACGCAAGGTCGTCATTGCCGTTGCCTCCGTTTTGGGTATCGCCGGTTTGGCTACCGCAGTCTTGGGGTCACTGGTCAAACTCAATTTGATTCCCCGTGATTGGTTCCCGCCACAATTCCGGTTCTAATCATTAAAAATGGCAATAATCCCCGCTCATAGGCCTTACTGGTCATGACGGGGGTTCTTGCATCATTAATTTATAGGCAATAGCTGTGGACTACGCTTTTCGACGAGGTAAGGCGCTATAGATCTCGTCGAAAAGCACAGGAACAAAAATAGAAAGAAACATACTGTGATGAATAAAAAATTTAGCCGTCGTCACTTCCTGGGCCTCGCCGGACTTAGTGCCGCCGGGCTCGCATTATCCGGGTGTAATAGTGGTAAAAAAGCCAAAGTACAGGGTGGCAGCAGGACAGTAAAAGACCTCGACGGCAATGAGATTGAAGTGCCGGCAAGTCCGCAAAAAGTAGTTGCCATGTCCGAACCCACGCTTGATAATGCGTTGGCCTTAGGTGTGCCACTAGTGGGTGCTACCGCAGGTCGTGGCCAATCAACCATCCCCAACTACTTGAGTGATAAGGGCAAAGATATTCCCATCCTCGGTAACGTTGCGCAACCCAATTTTGAGGCCATTGGTGCTGCCAAACCGGACCTCATTCTGGTCGACGGTACCAGCGTGAATAATAACCAGCCAGTGCTCGACGCGTTAGCAAAAATCGCCCCAACCGTGTACACCGGCTACCCGGGTGGTGATTGGCGGGAAAACCTGCGGCTCACCGCCGATGCCCTCAACATGGTGGACGAAGCCGAAGACCTCATGAAGGACTACGACAAAAAAGTCAAAGACGCCACCAAAAAACTAGAAAAATACCAGGATAAAACCTTCAGCATTATTCGCTGGCAAGGCAATAATGCTGCTCTGATCCTCAAAGAACTACCGGCCGGCCGGGCCCTCACTGACCTGGGCCTCAAACGCCCCCCGGCGCAAGACAGGGAAGGCAAAGGACACTCGGAACCAGTGTCGCAAGAAAACCTCAGCGATATCGATGCCGACTATATTTTCTTCGGCACCCTAGGCGGTTCCTCAGTGGGGAACACCCAGGCAGGCGGTTCCGTAGATACCGAAGGCGCCAAAGAAGCTATTGCTGAAGCCACCAAGGTTCCTGGTTTTGAAGACCTTTACGCCTACCAAGAGGATCACATCATTCCGGTTGACGGTTCCCTGTGGACTTCTACCGGTGGTGTGTTGCTCATGAACACAATCGTCGATCAGGTTGTCGAATTCCTGGTATAAAACTCGCCCCCACGTTAAGGATCGCACTATGGTTACTTCTTCCAAACCAGCTCGTCGAATACCCCGCCGAGCTCGGCGTACCGCCGCTGTCATCACAGCATCGTTGCTGACGTCCGGATTCTCAATGGCAAATGCTATTGCTGAAACCCCTCAACCCGGTAATGATGCTACAGAAGTAACGAAACAAGCTGGTAACGTGCCGCATGAAACAGCGGATAATATAGGCGAATCAAAGCATGCCACTACTGATGCGGCTACTGAACCACCAGATAATCATGCCGGCATGACTTCGACCTCTGAGCCTACTTCCGAATCACCTGCTAGTGGGCAGAAACCTGATGCAGCAAGTACCGAGGGGGCAAAAGAACCAGTTGCATCTGAAACGGCAGGTGAGACAAAGACGAATTCATCACCAGAATGTCTTCCTGACTCCGGGCGCACCCCAGTCCCCGAAATTGTTGGTGGTATTACCGCTGATAACACGATTCACATCAAGGGCAAGGATTATTGCAACGCGAAGGGCGGTGGCGCCAAGATTGCCATCAAAGTAGACGGGAAGAATACCCATCGCCTCCAGCCGCTTTCCATACCATGGGATCCCAACAGCGACAAAAAGGGGGACGATACCATTTGGTTCCTGGCTGAGGCCAACAATAATGGCGACTTTGACATCAATATGCCGCTTCCTAATGGAACAACAACCGGTGAGAACGGGACAAAAGAAGGGGTTTTTGAAGACGGCAGGCACGTTATCCAATTTCTTAGCGGTTCCTTGCAAGATGATGACCCAGTATCTGGGGTAGAACTGACCTTTGTAAAAGGCAAATACCATCCGCTATGGGCTCCTGGCAAAGCCATTGCGAACAGTAAATTCACTCCTGAAAACCAGACTGTGGTCGCAGCCCAAGACGGTGGCAAAATAAAAGTCACTGTTTCCACTGGTCAACCCGGTGACTGGGTTTATGCCATCCCCTATGTTGAGAATAAAACTGTTGAGAATAAAACCGTATGGAAGAAACGTGAATGGTGGCCGACTGGGAAGAACGGTTGGCATCAGCTTGATGCCAATAAGCAATTCACCATTCAGGACACCAGCAAGGTGGAAGCCGGTACTTTTCGGTTAGCGGTTGTCAACGGTAACGAGAATAAATATGGGGAATTTATTGGGTGGACACCTTTTCGCTTCGAAGGTTCTTCGAGTGATAAAGCAGGTAATCAATCTTCCGGTAATTCACCGCAAGATATTGATAAATCCCTCAAGGACGTCAACTCGCAGATAAAAAAGGTTGATACCGCGTTTGATGGGATGCTGAAATCCATGGGGCTTGGTGCTGCAGGTTCTGGTGGATCTAATAACGCCAAGAAATCCACAACCCCTACCACCACCTCACCTAGCAATAACCCCGATGCCAGTAATAATACGACAGCAGGGGAATCGTCCAAGAAGAAAAAATCAAAAAAGAAAACCACTACAACCACCAGCGCATCTGGTGGTAATGCAACCGTGGGGCGAGCTACAACTACTGGTGGGGTCCGGACCGCAGCCACTACACGTAGTGGCGGAACTGTAGCGGGCGGCGCCAAACCTGTTACCGCTAGTTCTAACAGTGCTACACGTACCACATCTGGCAATTCCGCAGGTTCTCCTAACTCTACAGGCTCTAATAATTCTGGTGGTTCCACTAACACCAACAATGGGTCGTCGGCTAGTTCGAAACCGCAGCCGAAAAACACACCAAAACCACCGGTGAAGAGCCGCGACCAGCTCACCAAGAAAAACGTCTTCGGGGTCACAGGAAAACTGAAGAAGGAAGTCCTCACCATGAAGATTCCCAAACTGAAGGCAGGTGATTGGGCATACCTGTACGTGTACTCGGCCGACACATCGCAAAAACCCGTGGGGGTTTCCTGGATCCAGGTTGATTCCACCGGTGCGGTCAAACTGGACACCAAGGATTTACCGGATGGTGAATATACTGTTGCCGCAGTCGACGAGAAAGGCGACCTGGTTGGCTGGGTTGATGTGAAGCTGGGCGACATTAAGAATGCCGCAGTTTCCGATGGCAACGAGGAATCAGACGATGAGATTGTGGCAGCCCAAGTAGGAATGATGGGTGCCGCCGACTGGTGGTTGATTGGCATCTCTGTGCTCATCCCCTTCGCAACTGCTGGTGTTATTTATGTGTTTCACCGATCACGCCGCAGCAACTAGTTTTAGAGGATTAGAATGACTTTTCGAATACATAATATCGCTCGGTTTGCGGCTACCATTGGTGTTTTGACTCTGTTTTGGGGTCTTTCCTATATGCCTTCTGCATCTGCATTACCCCCCGGAGGTGCGGCTACAGTCAACACCCCTGGTACATCTTCCAGTGTCTCACCCGATTCCGTAGAACAGTGCGGCTCTGTGAGCTACGAGGTGAGCGGCTTTCCCGCAGGTGAAACCGTGAACGTGAAGATTGATGACGGTAATGTTTCTGGCGGTGATAAAAGTGTTCAAGGCCAGGGTGTGGTTGATGAACAAGCAATTGGGAATGATGGTCGAGCCTCTGGCAGCGTCGAAATCTCTTGCGATTTTCCTACCGGTATGCATACGTTACGTTTCCTAGCCACTGGCGGACCACGGAATGAAGGATACACTAACCGCAGCCCCGAATTTGAGGTTACCGCAAAATCTGGTGGGGGAGGAGAATCAGGGGATTCGAATAACTCGGACAGTGGCGCCTCTGACTCTAATAGTGGGGATAGTACCTCTGGTACCACTTCGGCTGGTGGGGCTCATGGTAATAATTCCGCCTCGGGTGGCGGTACTACAAGTCGGGGGAACACTGCTAGCGGTAGTCGAGGTAATTCTGCCAGCAGTGATGATGACGACGATGATGACGAGGACGAATCTACCTCCTCCGGTGGTGGAGGTGGCGGTGCTTCGGGTGGGGCTGCCCGCGCCGGCGGTGGTGGCAGCGCATCCTCCGGTGGCGGTTCTGGTGGTGGCACCAGTTCCGGTAGCACCAGTAATGGTTCCAGCCGTGGCTCCTCAGGTGGCGGTAGTGGCAGTAGTGGCGGAAGCAGCGGTGGGTCTGGTGGATCTGGCTCTGGTGGCAAAAACTCGTCGTCAAGCAAAAACGGTAGCAGCGGCGGCTCCACGAAAGCATCCGGCGCCAAAGCCGCAGGATCAGCCAAAAACGAAACCGGTAATAAGGCCAAGGCCAGTGGTTTCTCCAATAAAAAGTCGAAGAAAAAATCCACCAACAGCGACGGGCCATCCAACGGCGGCCTCTTCGACAAGGCTGCACAAGATGAAGAAATCACCCCAACCGCAAATTCGGTACCATACATTGGGTTCTTCGTTGGGGGTGCAATCCTGCTTGTTGGCATGACCGCTATCAACGCGTGGCTCTACCTCCAACGCAACGCCGCCGCTACCGCAGCAGCCACCGCCGCAGCCGCGGTCAATGCAGCCAATCAGCGCAACCAGCAGGAGCAATCGCGCCAGGACGATAACCCCTTTGATGTCTTCGGGACCGGAAACTACCGTTCATGAGTCGAAGCAATCGGATAGTAGGATTCATAGGGATCCTCGTAATATTAGGCGTAGCATGCCTGGCATCAATGCTATATGGGTCGAAGGCAATCTCCGCCAGCGACGTATTCCTGGCCATGCAGGGGCTGGGCGACCACGAAACCTATGTGGTGGTTGCCGAGCAGCGAGTACCCCGAACCTGGGTGGTCATCATTGTTGGCGCAGCTCTCGGCGTTGCCGGGGCCCTCATGCAGGCGCTCACCCGCAACCCGCTTGCCGACCCCGGAATCCTGGGTATCAACGCGGGGGCATCACTTGCCGTGGTTACCGCAGTCGCGTTCCTCGGCATACACGGCATCACCGCCTACGTGTGGTTTGCCCTGGTGGGGGCCACACTAGCGGCCATCGGCGTATACCTGCTAGGCGGCGCGGGCCGGGCGAACGTGACTCCCGCGAAACTCACGCTGGCCGGTGTGGCGATCTCCATGGCAATTTCCGCCATGGTGCAAACCGTGCTGTTGAGCAACCAGGAAGCCTTTAACGAATTCCGCTATTGGGCTTCCGGCTCGGTCGAAGGCCGCGGTTGGGACGTGTTCGCCACCGTCGCCCCATTCATCGTGATCGGCCTGATCCTGGCGCTCATCACGGCACCAGCATTAAACGCGCTCGCCCTCGGCGACGACACCGGCAAAGCCCTGGGTGTGCAAGTAACCCGCACCCGCACCCTGGTCATCATTGGGGTGACACTACTCGCCGGCGCCGCAACCGCCGCGGTGGGCCCCATCATGTTCGTCGGACTTGCCGTCCCCTACCTGGCGCGCGCAATCTGCGGCACCGATCAGCGGCTAGTCATACCGACCTGCATGATCGCCGCGCCCGCGTTTCTGCTGCTTGCCGACGTTGCCGCCCGCGTCATCGTTATGCCCGCGGAGGTACAGACCGGCATCATGTCCGCCCTGGTGGGCGGCCCAATCTTCATAGCCATTGTGCGCCGCAAAAATTTGGAGACCTTCTCATGACCAACTTCGCAGTGGCCGCCACATCGGATACCGTGCCGCAGGCCACCACGAACACATCCCGATTCCGCACCATTGCTGGTATCCGCCTGGAACGCAACGCCGTCCTCCTCGGGGCCATATTGGTCGCAATTGTTTTCGCGGCCATGATTGGCGCGTTATCGCTGGGCGACTATCCCATGACCGCCTGGGAAACCGTCGCAAACCTGTTCGGTTTCAGCGATGATTATTTGGGCCAATTCTTCGTCCAAAGCCAGCGGCTCCCCCGAGTCATGGCCACCATCGCAGTCGGCGCTGCCCTGGGGGTGTCTGGCTGCATCTTCCAGCAATTATCTGGGAATACGCTAGGCAGCCCGGACATCATCGGGTTCACTACCGGCTCCGCCACAGGCGCGGTGGTGACAATCATCGTCCTCGACGGTTCCCCCATCGCCACGGCCGTGGGCGCATTACTAGGTGGCGCCGGGGCAGCCCTGGCCGTGTACGCGCTCACCTTGAGCAATGGGAAACTGTCGGCGGCCCGCCTGGTGCTGGTGGGCATCGGCATGGCATCAATCCTGTCAGCAGTAAACGCGCTGCTCATGGTGAAAGCATCAATCAACGCCGCCCAAACCGCCGCCCAATGGTTGGCTGGCTCGTTCAACGCCACCACCTGGGGTGAAGTAGGGTTTGCCCTGTCCACAATCCTGGTGCTGGTACCGGTGGCTCTGCTGCTGGCCCGACCATTATCGGTCATGATTACCGGCGATGACCTGGCGATCGGTTTGGGCGTGGATGTAGAGCGGCGGCGCCGGGAGCTCATGATCGTCGGTGTGGCCCTGACCGCGATCAGCGTGGCGGTGGCCGGCCCAATTGCGTTCGTGGCGTTGGCGGCACCGCAGCTTGCGCGGCGGATCAGCCGGGCCTCCGGGATTGGCATGGGAAATGCGGCACTCATGGGCGCAGCCCTGGTGGCCGTGAGCGATATTATCGCCCAACGGATTTTCGCGCCCACACAATTACCTGTCGGGGTGGTCACCGGCCTGCTTGGTGGCGTTTACCTCGTGTGGTTGTTGGGCCGACAATGGCGGAAATGAGAAATAAGGATACTATGACCACTGCGACAACAACTCCGGCCCTTCAGGCACGTAATCTTTCTGTTGGCTATGGTGGCGCCAACATTATTACCGACCTCAACGTTTCCATTCCCACCGGTGAATTCACGGTCATTGTGGGGCCCAATGCGTGCGGCAAATCCACGCTGCTCCGGTCGCTGGCCCGGGTACTGCCGGCCCAGGGGACGGTGCTGCTCCAGGGGGAAGACATTCACTCTATGGGTACGAAGGAAATAGCTCGCATCATGGGGTTGCTGCCCCAAAGCCCCACCGCCCCGGACGGCATTGTGGTCTACGACCTGATTTCCCGGGGTCGCTACCCCCACCAGGGGATTCTGGGCCGGTGGACGCACGAGGATGAGGTGGCGGTAGAGCACGCCATGGCGAAAGCCCGGGTGTCTGGGCTGCGCGACAAACGTATTGATGAGCTGTCCGGTGGGCAGCGGCAGCGGGTGTGGCTGGCCATGGTGTTGGCGCAGGACACACCGGTGGTGCTGCTGGATGAACCCACCACATACCTAGACATCACCCATCAGGTGGAGGTGCTCAACCTTGCCCGCGACCTGCAGCAACAAGGGGTGACGGTGGTTGCGGTGCTGCACGAGCTCACGTTGGCGTTCCGCTACGCCACGAATCTCGTGGTGATGAAACAGGGCACGATCGTGGCGGAAGGCCAGGTGACGGAGGTAGTGACAGAATCGCTACTGAAAGAGGTATACGCGCTTGACTGTCGACTGGTCGATGATCCCGAAACCGGTCGTCCCATTGTGGTGCCCAAAGCGTAGCAGGCTGCGGCCGAGTTGTTGTATAAAAAACATGTACAAGAGTGCGCTTTTCGACGCTGCGTTAGGCGTCGAAAAGCACTAGTCATAGTGTAGGGAAAACATGTATAACAAACAGCTCGGCCGCCGTGCCTTTCTCAGCCTCGCCGGCCTCACCGCGGCGGGGCTGGTGCTATCGTCGTGCAAAAAACGCCAAAGCGGTACCCGAATCATAAAAAACGCTTTTGGCGACAATATTGTGGTGCCCGCCGGGCCGGAACGGGTCGCCGCCATGTCCGAACCCACCTTAGATAACGCCCTCGCGCTGGGGGCGACACTGATCGGTGGTACGGCGGGTCGTGGGCAATCCACCATTCCTAGCTATCTAGAAGATAAAGGACATGGTGTTCCCATACTTGGCAATGTGGCGCAGCCCAGCTATGGGGCTTTAAAAGAAGCCAAACCGGATCTCATTCTTATCGATGGCACCAGCATTGGCACCGACCAACAAGCAATCGAATCGCTGACGGCCATCGCACCCCTCGCATACACCGGTTACGCCGGAGGTGATTGGCGGGATAACCTTCGGATCACCGCGGATGCCCTCAATATGACGGGCGAAGCCGATGATCTCGTGTCCGACTACAACGGAAAGGTCAAATCCGCCCAGCGGAAACTGGAAAAATATCGCAATAAAACCTTCAGCATTGTTCGATGGCAAGGCGATAATGCCTCCTTAATACTGAAGGAACTTCCCGCAGGTCGCGCCCTCACCGATTTAGGGCTGGATCGACCCCCAAACCAGGATCGGGATGGTGAAGGCCATTCCGAACCCGTACCTAGAGAAAACCTTGCCAATATCGACGCTGACTATATTTTTCTGGGCACCTTGGGGGGAGACGACGAGGTGGGAAGTGGGGGAGGCGCTGGTACAGTTGACGTTGAAAGAGCTAAGAAAGTGGTCGGAGAAGCCGCCAAAGTGCCGGGTTTTACCGGGCTGCGTGCCTACCAAGAGGATCACATCATTCCGGTGGACGGCTCGTTATGGACCTCGGCCGGTGGCGTGCTTCTGATGAATACAATTGTCGACCAAATCGTCGGACTTCTAGTATAATAATATCCCCACAATATTTAGGATTGCATCATGGTCTCCTCATCAAAGTCTCATTACCCATCGCGTCGGTCACGTCGGACTGCCGCGGTTATTACTGCTTCACTGCTGACTTCGAGTGTTTCCCCGGTAACCGCATTTGCACAGGACCCTGTCAAAGATGCTAACAATTTTGTTCAAGGACTGGCCGGGAACCTGCCGCAGGCACCTGCGATGCCGGGAATCCCCGCCGCTCCGCCACCGGCAAACGGGGGTAATGAAACGAAGCCCTCCGATACGGCTGCTGCACCTTCTGCGACAATGCCAGCATCGCCTAACATGGCAAATTTGGTGCCCACCGATGCAACCAAAGTCCCCCAAGATGTTGTTGATAAGGTTACACAGGGAGTGCAGGCGTTCAATGATACAGTCAAGGCTCCCGAAGAAACTTTCGAAGTTGAGGTGGAGGGCGAAGGCACCACCGACAAGGCCAAGGTGACCATCACTAAGAAGATTACTGACCCCGCCAACGGCAAAGTGCATTTGAAGGGCGAAAACTGGAAGAATAAGGATGATAAAGGCTCAACCATTCTGGTCAGGCTCAAGGGCTACGACGCTCAGACCGGTGCTGAAAACATCTTCAAACAGGAAAACCCCGCAAGCCAACAATCGACCGCCGATGGCAAGGCCGCCGACCCGGAAATTTATTGGAAGATCAAGGCTGAGGAAGACGGTACTTTTGAGGGGGACTATGATCTTCCCAAGAACCTCACCCCTGGACAAGGTCTCAAACTTGAGTTCGAAACGGGTGCCGCCGCTAATGAAATCAAGCGCAATAAGACCACCGAATCCCTGGTCATTGGTGGCACAGAATATGTAGAAAAACAAGCGGCACCCGCGCGAGCAGTGCCACGGGCCATGGCTGCGGCTGTCGCTCCGGTCCAAAAGCGTGTCGAGGAGAAGGCTACCGAAGCCACAGCGAAAGCCGCCGAAATCGAATCCACCGCCAAGGGAGCCGCCGAATCCGCAAAGGCTGAGGCCTCGGCCACGGGTTCTGCCGTCGCTAATGCTGTGATGGCTCCGCAAGCCCCGGGCGGATCGGCGGAACCCACCGACTCGGATAAAGCGACCGCGTCCACTACGCCATCTGCCGCGCCCAGTACGCAGCCTTCCACGTCCAGTACTGCACAAACGCCACCCTCTACCACCCCCTCCACCTCAGGGACGGCCTCGTCTAAAACTTCGACACCCCCCAATAATTCGGGAACCTCGCAGTCAACAACTACACCAACGCAACCCCCCAAGGATGATTCCAGCTCCACCGACACCATTAAAGACATCAACTACCTCTTGAAGGAAATCAAGAATTTTGACAAAGCATTCGAAAACCTCCTGGGTGCCGCGGCACTAGCTGCCCTCAGCTCATCTGGCGGCAGTAACATTCCCGGACTTCCCGGTGGGTCGAATAATTCGACAAAGACCACCGCACCCACCACCCCACGGGCTGGCGGGCAGGCTGGAAACGCCGGCGGCAATAAAACCGGCACCGGTACCAGCGGCAACGGCACGGCAGGGAAAGCACCTACCGGGGGTGCCTCGGGAGGTAAGTCGACCGCAGGCGGCGCCGCAGCAGGTACGAAAACCACCCAAAAAGGCACGTCAACCAATGCTTTGAGTGGCCTAGGAAGCCTCAGCAGTCTGCTCGGCGGTACTGGTCGGGGAACCAGTGTGGGCGGCACCCGGACCTCCGGCACGACAACTGGTGGCGCCACCCGTTCCACCAACGGAACCGGGGCTACCCGAACCACCACCGGCACTAATGGCACCAGCCCAGCCACCGGGGCCCGCGTTATCAATCCCAATACCAATGGGCGTGCCGCCGCCGGGGCTCGCGCGGCCGGTGCTGCCGGAGCCGGCTCCGCCAAGGCAACCACCAGCAACTCCGCGTCGGCAAGTTCGAAGCCGCAGCCGAAACATACCCCCAAACCACCGGTGAAAACCCGCGACCAACTTACCCAAAAGAACGCCCATGGTGTGACTGGGACTCTCAAAAACGAGACCCTCACCATGAAAATCCCGCGGCTGAAATCCGGTGACTGGGCCTACCTATACATCTACTCTGCTGACACCACTCAAAAACCAGTCGGCGTCGCCTGGGCACAACTCGACTCCACCGGCTCCGTCAAACTCGATACCAAAGACCTGCCCGACGGCGAATACACCGTCGCCGCAGTGGACGAAAAAGACCAACTCGTCGGCTGGGTCGACATGAAACTTGGCGAAATCAAGAACGCTGCTGTTGAGGGCGACAACAACGACAAGGTAGTCGCGGCACAGGCCGGGGTCATGAGTGCCACCGACTGGTGGATGATCGGCGCATCCATGCTCATCCCACTCCTTACGGCCAGCATGATCTATGCGTTCCGACGTCCTCGACGCAGCTGACCGAACCCCCAAGGAAAAGCATGACCTCCCGCACGCATAACGTCGCAGCCATTGGCGCTATAGCCCTGTTCTGGGCTATATCCACCACACCGACGGCCTTGGCCACGCCCGCCGCCAACCCTAAACCAGACACGCCCAACACGTCGTCCTGGATTTCCAGCACGTCCGTGGAACAATGCAGCACGCTTGATTTCGAAGCGCACGGCTTCCCCAAAGGTCAAACCCTCAACATTGCGCTTGACGACGACCAAGAGGCTGACAAGCAGCCCATCGACGATACCGGCTCAGCGTCGGGAACAATCGAAATCCCATGCGATTTCCCCACCGGTACCCACCGCCTTCACTTCACCTCCACAGACGACTACACCAGCTACAGTCCCAACTTTGAAGTTACTGCAAAACCGGCGGCCACGAGCGAGGCCGCCAATAAGCCCAGCGCCACTCCCAGCCGCGATAGCGCCCACCTTGCCAGCGGAACCGGCCGAACCAACAGCAACACGGAACCGAACGCGGGTTCGAACGCCGGCAACCGGGGTGCGTCGCAAAACCGTAGCGGAACAGCGAAAAACACGACGGAAACTGCTGCACACAATAAAGTCAAAGCCACCGGCTTCACCGCCCAGCCCACCACCGTGCCTAACAACGGTGGACTTTTCGACAAAAACGCGGACGAAGCCATCCCCACCTCCATTTCGGCAGCCGGATCCATTCCTTATATTGGATTCTTCGTGGGTGGGGCAATCCTGCTCGTGGGCATGACCGCCATCAATGCTTGGCTCTACGTGCAACGCAACGATCCGCGTCGGGACCGGTACCGTGATCGTCGAGATCGTGATTGGGATCGGTGGGATCGAGACCGCGACCGCCGAGACCGCTGGGATGATGAACCACTAGACTAGCGCAGGTTTACTGTGGGGGTTGCGGCGTGAAATGACACCGCCACCAATAATGATGGCGGGCTACTCATTTCTCGCACAGATCCCTTATGTGGCTATATCAACGGAATCGATACAGTTATACCTGAGTATTATTTTTTCGTAACCAGGGATAGAATGGTCGCCATGAAAGATTACTTTATCTCCGATCCACACTTTGGTCATCGACTAGTTTCCCGGTTACGGGGCTTCGATGACCCTTATAAACACGACCGTTATCTTTATGAACAATGGATGGATAAGCTGCCATCTAATGAGCGAATTCGCCTATGGATGCTTGGCGACCTTTATTGCGGCAAACCTCCGGCGGAGGAAAAAGCCCTGCGATTTATTGCCCAATTCCGTGACGATCTTCTTTCCCGTAAAAACACCGACATGTGGATGGAAGCACTATTAGGCAACCATGACCAGGCTCATCCCATGAAGCGAAATAATTTACGCTCCTTACGCAACTTCAATCGAGTATTCGACAGCGTCCAAACCGTGGCGCGGTACTCGCTTAACGGCTCATTAGTAATGCTGCACCATTTCCCGTACTCCGGTGACTATGAGCCGGAAAAAACCATGCAATTCCGCCTGCATGATCTCGGGCAAACCCTTATCCACGGGCATACCCACTCCGGTGAACAAATCTCCTGGTCCGACAAGGGCACCCTCCAGGTGAACGTCGGGGTGGAGGCCTGCCCCGGTTTCGCACCGATGAGTAGCGAGGAGGTAGCCAAGGTCATTGCCGAGGCTAACCGCCAAAAACCAAAATCCCCGCAAAAACAGTAGGTTTAGTGGGGTAGTGCGATAGCGTCAGTATGATGCTCGTATGCTGATGATAATCGCACTCATGTTTATCTCCCTTGCAGCCCTGCTGCACGTATACATCTTTTACCTAGAGGTATTCGCGTGGGAGAAGCCCGCAGCTCGAAAAGTGTTTGGTGAGGCCTCGGTCGAAGAGCTGGCTATAACTCGATTCTTCGCCTACAACCAAGGTGTGTATAACCTCTTGCTGGCAATCATTGCCGGCATTGGGGTGGCAATGCGCAATCCCGCCCTGATGCTGGCCGGGGCTGGTTCCATGGTTGTGGCTGCTGCTGCGCTGGCGTTCAAGTCCCCGAAACATCGTGGGGCGGCCATGAAACAGTGCGTGTTCGCGGTCATCGGCGTGGTCTGCCTGGTGGTATCACTCCAATCCGCATAATGAACAAAATCATACAGGAACAGGTAAGTCGTGGAGATTATCAAAGGCATTGTGCTTGCCTGAATATCGCAATAAGCTTGAGTTAGTTTTTGTTTATATTGTGAATCGAGGTTGTGTGTTATGCGAAAATTAGTTTCTCTTATTGCCGCAGTGGTGGTGTCCGTTGGGGCACTCACACCGGTGGCACAGGCAGATGATATTTTCAACGGCGGTCGCTCCAGCGGTGGTTCTTCGCAGTTGATCCCACCTGGCATTACGGGATCTGAGCTGCCGGAGATTGACGGATCGGTGGACCTTACAAAGTATGTGGGCAAGTGGTACCAGGTTGCAGCCGTTCCGCAGCCATATACGCTTCAGTGCGCGAATAACACCACCGCTGAGTACAAGTTGGTGAACGATACAACCATTTCGGTGCGTAATTCGTGTGGTACCTCGTTAGGCCAGCAGTCCTTTATTGATGGCTCGGCAACCGTGCGGTCGAAGGCTTCGCTGCGGGTGAATTTCCCAGGTGTGCCGTTCCAAAAAGAAGATGGCGCAACGAACTACCGGGTGACGTATCTGGCTGATGACTACTCGCTGGCGATTGTTGGTTCACCGAATCGGTCGGCTGGTTTCGTGCTCTCCCGCACGCCGCAATTGTCGAAAGAGCAATGGCAGATGGTTCGTTCCACCGTTGAATCGCGTGGCTGGTGGTCGTGTGCATTCTTGACTGTGCCAATGGCAGGTGGCCGCGGTGACGCCGTGCCGGTGTGCAGCTTGTAGATTAAAGAGTACACGCTAGCGGTGCCGTTGATGCGGGTTACCCACACTGCACGGCCCAGGTGGCCCCAGTGTCCCATCTGGCTGGACATGTGCTGAGCTGGAGTTTGGCGAGGGGAGTAAACTCTAGCTCAGCATCTTTGCGACTGTACTTGAGGGTGGTGTGATCATGGCGAAAGATATATTTCAACGGGTCGCTGACGAAGCCCGTCCGCCTGCAATATGGGGTCGGCCAGGGTGCGGTCCA
>ERZ773212.239-NODE-239-length-29250-cov-15.346018_pt1 | contig 29250 bp, 19 predicted proteins | sample MGYA00581005_ERZ773212 | MGnify/ENA primary metagenome ERZ773212 (study PRJEB29015, sample SAMEA2738154) | human oral metagenome | biome: human oral; feature: human-associated habitat; material: saliva | place: China | collected 2196 ... | reverse complement strand
CCTCCGAGGCTGCAAACCTGATGCGCGAAATCTTCGCAGCGAAGTAAACAGCATAAAAACGCGGCAGATGCCGGCAGTCGTTGAGACTGCCGGCATCTGTGCTTTTAAAGCCCGCATTGCTGCCCACAAATATTGCACTAGAACGTAAGATTGTGCACACAGTGTCACAAAAATATGTAAGTACGACCTTAACCTTTGTATACTGGAGTGCATTGAGCCTAGTCAGAATCATTCTGAGCGGCTCCAAGAAACACCAAACACTCACAGGAGATCACCACACTCATGACCCAGCCCATCTCTCGCCGCGCCATCGCCAAGGCAGGCGTCTGGTCCGCCCCCCTCGTCGCAGCCTCCGCAGCCGTTCCCGCCTACGCCGCATCCAAGGAAACCCCCGGCGTTCAGTACGGTGTGTACGTCAGCGTACAGAACAACGGCGGCTACGTCGGCTACGCCTCCTCCAACAACACCGGCACCATCAACCCGGCAACCCCCGAGGCGCACTTCACCGCCTCCGGCACCCCCGACTCCGACATCAACTGGGACGACGCAACCTCCAAGCCCAAGAGCGCAACCTACGTCAACGGCGAAGGCAAGTTCACCCCCGTCACCAACTCCCAGACCGGCGCAAACGGCGCGTACATGTCCTCCAGCGGCTTCTGGTGGTCCGTACCGACCAAGGACACCGCAACCGGCACCGGCTACATCCCCGGAAGCAGCGTCACCCTCGCAGCGGGCGCGACCTTCGTAACCGAGGTTGAGTACACCGTCTCCGCCAGTGCCCAGTCGCTCCTTAAGTTCGGTAAGATCAACGGCCAGGCATGGGCCCCCTCCGGCCGCAAGCTGACCGGTAAGACCACCGAACTGGTAGCCTCCGCAGGCCAGGCAAAGTACCTGTCCGTCGCGCAGACCGCCGGCACCTGGACCGCAGAAGTACCGACCGTCACCAAAAACTCTGACGGCACCTACACCTTCAAGGGTCGTATCGTCTACACCACCAGCAAGGCGTACACCATGAAGCAGTCCGGCACCAAGTACTACAGCCAGACTAACTTCATGCCGGCGCAGCTGCGCTTCCCGGCAAACGACGGCTGGGTTTCGTACAAGCAGACCTCCACCGTGCAGGTCGCAAACCTGACCTACTCCGGCAACGGTGCGACCGGCTCGGAGAGCGTTTCCGGTCAGGCCACCACCGCGGAGATTCACCCGTAATAGATCAACCCCTCATACGGGCTAAGAGCATGTAGAAAACCCCCGGCGGATAACTCACCCGCCGGGGTTTTCTATGCCCAGGATGCAGGCCTCACGGGAGAGCGAAGAGCATGCCGTAATGGCTATATAGACTTGTCTAAAGCGTATTCAGGAATTGGAATTAGCCGACCGTCGTGCCGAAGGCCAGACCCAGCAGGTAGGTCACAAACGCCGCGCCGAAGCCAATTAGAATCTGGCGAATACCGCGCTTGAGCGGGGAAGCGCCCGAAAGCAGACCCACCACGCCGCCGGTGAAGCCCAGCGCCGCACCCACAAACAGCAGAGACAGCACCATCGCGAATACACCCGACAAGCCAAAGATATAGGGCAGAATCGGAACCAGTGCACCCGAAGCAAAGAACGCAAACGAAGCAGCGGCGGCACCAATATCGGTACCCAAAGCCACGTTCTCCTCACGATCCTCATCCTCGCGGTGAGACAGCGACGGATCGCAGTCACAATCCATGTAGCCGAAACGCTCCATCGCACGGTGATGCGCCGCGTCCGGCTCCATGCCGCGGGCACGGTAAATCAGCTCCAGCTCGTTCGAATCCAAATCCAAATCGTGCGCAACACGCAGGGTCACCTGGGTCGGCTGGGAGGCATCCAACAGCTCACGCTGAGAACGAACCGACACGAACTCACCCGCCGCCATCGACAGCGCACCCGCCAGCAGACCCGCAATACCCGAGAGCAGAACCATCGAGCTGGATGCACCCGATGCGGTAATACCCATAGTCAACGCCAGGTTCGACACCAAACCGTCGTTAGCGCCAAAGACCGCCGCACGGAAATTACCCGATAGCTTCTCCCTGCCGCTGGTCGCCAGGGCGCGAATAATCTCCTCGTGAATTGCCTCGTCAGCGGCCATTTCCTCGGTGGCGTCCGGATCCTCAGCGTAGGGGGAGCGGGACTCAGCGCGCTGCGCCATCGCCAGAATAAACACCGAACCGAAGTTCTTCGCCAAGAACTGCAACACCAGAGACTGCATGGACGGGCGCACGTGAACATCCGCGTGTTCGCCGAGCATGTCACGCCAATGCTGCTGGTGACGCTTCTCAGCCTCGGCAACCTGCAGAAGGATTTCGCGGTCGGTACCTTCGGCGCGGCGAGCCAGGTACCGGTAGATGCGCGCCTCCGACTCTTCATCAGCCAGGTAGCGGCGCCAACGCTTAATCTGTGCGGGGGAGGGGGAAGTAACCGCACTGTGGCGGGTCGGCTTGTGCTCGGCTGCGTCAGCCTGAAGTTTCTCGGTCTGCTCGCCGTACGTGTCTTCGCCGTGCTCGTTCGGGGCGTGCGTGCTCATATCTCTCTTTCCGCCGGATGCGGGTCGCGCCGGGTATTTCCCGGGCGCACAATCATGCGTTCAATCTGTGTGTTCTGAGTTGATCAGTGAACCACTGTAGAGCACTCCGAACAGAAAATCTAGGACGGCCTAACCCGATAATCATGTTCGCCTCAACGTACTTTGTGATACCGCACGGGCGAGGATTCAAGGGGCGGGAAAGGTAAAAGTGCCGGGAAGGAGCGGGGCAGCTTCGAGCATAAAAAGCCGGGCGGGTGCACCCTCCATAAGGAGAGCGCACCCGCCCGGTTGGTGGCTCTAAAAACTAGCGTCTACATGGTTTGCCGCCATAGGTAGGCTGCAGTTTAGAGGCTACAACTTAGATGGTTGCGGCTTAGATGTTGCCTTCGCCGTTCTCCAGGAACGCGCGGATGAACCACTGGAACTTCTCCAGCTCAGCGGTCTGACCGATCAGCAGGTCCTCAGTGACGGGGTCGGACTCACCGGCAAAAGCAATAGCCTTGCGGTGATCCTTGATCACACGGGTGTACACGTCGTTCAGGGCGTGCAGGTGGTCAGCAACGCGTGCGCGGCCGACGGGGTAGTCCTCGACGGTGCGCTGTGCGACCAGTGCGCCAGCCAGGCCGTTGGGGGTTGCGCCCAGGGTTGCCATACGCTCTGCGATGGCGTCGACGAACTCGCGGACGGTGTCGACCTGGGGGTCAATCATTTCGTGAACGGCGATGAAGCCGGGGCCGGTCACGTTCCAGTGAGCGTGCTTCAGCAGCAGGTGCAGGTCGTTCAGGTCGTGCAGACGTGCCTGGAGAACCTCGGAAATGCCCTTGCCTTCTTCGAGGGTCAGGCCGGGTGCGGTGTAGTTTGCGAATGCCATGATGGTCTCCTTCATGATGCTGTGATGCTTGTGGTTCGGTGGGATTTGTCGCCCCGCCGAATCGTTATTATGAGTAAATCATTTTAAGGAACCATTGTCAAGGTTATTTTGAGTAATTCGTAATAAATTGTCATCTATGTGTCGCGCCGCACTTAAAAGCTCCTGCCCAAACGTGCCAGCCCCAAACGCCCGCGTGGCTCACCGCCCAGGCGCGCACAAAGGGTGGGATGCGCGATATCTCATCTTGTGCATCCCACCCCTTTACGGTGAAGTGTATTCAGTTTTCTGTAGAGCTTTCAGCCCGCAAACTACGCGGCTACGCCAGCGCGCGAACCGCCTCCAGGGTCAGCTCCTCATGCTTGAGGCGCGCGGTGCCCAGCTCCGCCGGAACCTCCAGCTCGCCCGGAACAACAATGACGCGCATGCCCGCCGCGGTCGCGCTGCGCACGCCCGAAGGGGAATCCTCGAGAGCCACGCACTGAGTCGGGTCAACACCCAGACGCTCCGCCGCCAAAAGATAAGGCTGCGGGTCCGGCTTGGGGTTGGTGGTCTCATCGTTGCCAATAACCACCGAGAACGTGCCCTCGGGTGCCGCGTTCGCGGTGCGGCGCGCTACGGAAGTGGTCGCATTGGTGACGATAGCCGCCGGAATCTGCGCCTCGCGAACCTCCGAGAGGAAGCGCTCAATGCCGGGTAGGAACTCGACCGGCTGCTGCGCCAGCGTCTCGCGCACCTTCGCCACCAGTCGATCGTTAATCTCCTCGTCCGGCAGGTTCACGCCGCGCTCGCGCAGACGATCCAGGGTGAACTGCATGGATAGGCCCAGGCAATCGAGGGTGTCCTGTTCGGTCCAGGTGCCACCAAATTCTGCGGTGAGAGCAACCTTTGCGGCAGCCCATACGGGTTCGGTATCGACGAGGGTTCCGTCGTGGTCGAAGAGAATGGCGGCGGGGAAGGTGTTCGTAGTCGTCATGTCATTAAGCCTACCGGTTTATTTCTGGGGTGAGAGTAGGACAGCGTCCCCAGTCGTCACCAAAAAATCCGTGCCAGCGTTCTGGGGGTTCTTGGCGATAGTGAGCAGCGCATCGGCAACGTCTTCACGGGCAATCGTCGGAATGCCCGGAGTTCGCTCGACGCTCGCCATATCAAACACCTTCACTCCGCCTTTGCTGGGCTTATCGGTCAGCCTGCCCGGATGTGCACGCGAAATATACGGCTGATATTCGGCAACCAGGGCGTCCGCCTTAACCTTGTCGGTAAAAATGCCGCGCATGATGACCTTGCATACCAGGCGCATGGGCAGGGACGCGGTCCGTACCGTATCGCCCACACCGTAGGCGCTCATCAGAACGCAATGCTTCACGCCTGCGCCCGTGACCGCCTCCATGATGAGGGGTAGGCGCTCCTGCATGAACGTGGAGGAGAGAAATTCTCGCACCGTGGCTTTCTGTCCCAGGATGCTCACCATGACGTCCTGCCCGGAAGAAGCTTCGGCGAGTCGCTCGGCATCATCTAGAGTGCCGGGAATAATCGTGAGGTTCGGGTGGGTTCCCAGTAACGTTCGCGCCTTATGGGGGTTGCGCACGTAGGCGGTGACGGCGTGCCCCTGTTCTAGTGCTTTGCGGGTGAAGTGGCGACCGGTGCGGCCGGTTGCGCCTAGAACCAGTATTTTCATGTGGGGTCCCTAATTTTTAGCTGTTATGGGAACCTGCAAGCGCCCAATCCGGTCAGTATAGCAATGCGGCTTCGACTGGGGGTTTTGGTGGGGGGCTTTGACAGAGAGTTTTGGCGGGGGCTTTTGCTTGGGGGTCAGGGGTGTGGGGCGGGGTGAAAAATACGAAAAAATTTTTTGCAAGAGGCTTGCGAAAAATAGTTGAGTGGAGTAGACTCAAGTTATGTAATGCAGGGGCGCATAGGATAAGCCCCTCGAAATACGAAAGGAACACCATGGACAACAAGTTCACCACCAAGAGTCAAGAAGTCATCTCGGCGGCAAATACTAACGCTCAAACCGCCGGCAACCCCACTATTGAAACCGCGCACATCCTCAAGGCCCTCATGGACCAGCGCGAAGGCGTCGCCGTAGCAGTCCTCAAGGCTGCAGGCCTGGATGTGGACGCTATCTCCGAGGCGGCATCCGCCGAAATCAAGAAGCTGCCCAAGGCATCCGGTGCCTCCGTGCAGAACGCCTCCCTCAGCCGTGCAGCGCTCTCTGCTCTGCAGGCGGCACAGACCCGCGCCCAGGGATTCGGAGATACCTACGTTTCTACCGAAATGATTCTGCTGGGCATTGCCAGCGGAACCGATAGCACCGCTGAAGCAATGCACAAGCTCGGCGCTACCGCAGAGCTCATCGCACAGACCATCCCCAACGTCCGAGGAGACCGCACCGTGGACACCCCCGACCCCGAGGGCACCTTCCAGGCTCTCGAAAAGTACGGCACCGACCTGACCGCCATTGCCCGCGCAGGCAAGCTCGACCCGGTCATCGGCCGCGACTCTGAGATTCGCCGCGTCGTGCAGGTGCTCTCCCGCCGAACCAAGAACAACCCCGTTCTGATTGGTGAGCCCGGCGTCGGTAAGACCGCCGTCGTGGAAGGCCTGGCACAGCGCATGGTTTCCGGCGACGTGCCCGAATCCCTGCGCGGTAAGACCCTCATCAGCCTGGACCTGGGCTCCATGGTTGCAGGCGCAAAGTACCGCGGTGAATTCGAGGAGCGCCTGAAGGCAGTCCTCGAAGAAATCAAGAAGTCCGAGGGCCAGATTGTGACCTTCATCGACGAGATTCACACCGTTGTCGGTGCTGGCGCATCCGAAGGCTCCATGGACGCAGGCAACATGCTCAAGCCCATGCTTGCTCGAGGCGAACTGCGCCTGATTGGTGCCACCACCCTGGACGAGTACCGCGAGAACATCGAGAAGGACCCCGCCCTGGAGCGCCGCTTCCAGCAGGTGTACGTGGGCGAGCCCAGCGTCGAGGACACCATCGGTATTCTGCGTGGCCTGAAGGAACGCTACGAGGCACACCACAAGGTGCAGATTGCTGACTCCGCGCTGGTTGCCGCAGCAACCCTGTCTAATCGTTACATTCCTTCCCGTCAGCTGCCGGACAAGGCAATTGACCTGATTGACGAGGCGGCATCCCGCCTGCGCATGGAAATTGACTCCGCACCGGAGGAAATCGACCAGCTGCGCCGCGCCGTGGACCGTCTCACCATGGAGGAACTGGCGCTTGCCGACGAGACCGATCCCGCATCGGTTGAGCGTCTGGAGGCGCTGCGCAAGGACATGGCTGACAAGAAGGAACAGCTCGACGCCCTCAACGCTCGTTGGGAGGCCGAGAAGGCTAGCCTGAACCGTGTGGGTGACATCAAGACCCAGATTGACGAACTGCGTTCCCGCGCAGAGGTTGCACAGCGCGAGGGTAACCTCGCTGAGGCATCCCGCCTGCTGTATGGTGAGATTCCCGCAAAGCAGGCTGAGCTGGAAGAGGCACAGCGCGCCGAGGACACCGCCAAGAGCGAGTCCATGGTTTCCGAAGAGGTCACCGCGGACGATATCGCCGAGGTAATCTCCTCCTGGACCGGCATTCCCGCAGGCCGCATGATGCAGGGTGAGTCCGAGAAGCTGCTCGAAATGGAGAAGCGCATCGGTGCCCGCCTCATCGGTCAGGAAGCCGCAGTGGTCGCTGTCTCTGACGCCGTGCGCCGCGCCCGCGCCGGTATTTCCGACCCGAACCGCCCGATTGGTTCCTTCCTGTTCCTGGGCCCGACCGGTGTTGGTAAGACCGAACTGGCTAAGGCACTGGCTGAGTTCCAGTTCGATGACGAGCGTGCCCTGGTGCGCATCGACATGAGCGAGTACTCCGAGAAGCACACCGTGTCCCGCCTGGTCGGTGCCCCTCCCGGATACGTCGGCCACGAAGAGGGCGGTCAGCTGACCGAGGCTGTACGCCGTCGCCCCTACTCGGTGGTCCTGCTCGACGAGGTCGAGAAGGCACACCCCGAGGTCTTCGACATCCTGCTGCAGGTACTCGATGACGGCCGCCTGACCGACGGCCAGGGCCGCACCGTGGACTTCCGCAACGTCATCCTGATCCTGACCTCGAACCTCGGTTCGCAGTACCTAGTCAACCAGGACCTGCCCTTCGACGAGCGATCCGAGAAGGCTATGGAGGTTGTGCACCAGGCATTCCGCCCCGAGTTCCTCAACCGACTGGACGACATCATCATGTTCCAGCCCCTGTCGGCTGAGAACCTGGGTCAGATTGTGGGTCTGCAGGTCAAGAGCATGGCTAAGCGTCTGGAGGACCGCCGCCTCACCCTGAACGTGACTGAGGCAGCCCTCGAGTGGCTGGGCAAGACCGGCTACGACCCGGCATTCGGTGCCCGCCCGCTGCGCCGCCTGGTTCAGCGCGAGATCGGTGATCGCCTGGCTCGCGGCATCCTCTCCGGTGCTATCCACGACGGTGACACCGTGACCGTGGACGTGAACCCGGACGTTGCCAGCGACGGCCTGTCGGTGACCTCCGAGCGTGAGCAGAAGGCTGAGAACTAAGCTCAACCGGCTGGCTGGGCGGACTTAGCCGGTGGCTGAGTTTGCACATTCGAAACCATAAGAAATAGGCTGTGGGGTACCCTCGAAAGGGGGTGCCCCACAGCCGTTTAACGCGTTAGAACCGCGCTGAACCGCACTAGTACACAAGCATTGAGGAGAAGAATGGACCGCTGGACTGACCACCAGAACTTCGCCGCCGTCGGTGAGCAGCGCGAAGAAATCGCCTCCGTGCACCGTGCCGCAATCCGCTCGATTCAGCGCGTTGTCTCTGAGAACGCCACCCCGCACGACGAAAAATACGTCTCCGCGGGTATTGCCGAGCTGCTCAAGGCCGGTAAGGTCCTCGTGCTCACCGGCGCGGGCGTGAGCACCGAATCCGGCATCCCCGACTACCGCGGACCTGGCGGCTCCCTGCACGACCACCGTCCCATGACCTACCAGGAATTCCGCTACGATGACGCCGCCCGCCAACGCTACTGGGCGCGCTCCTACGTGGGTTGGCGCCGCATGCGTCGCGCCGAACCGAACCGCGCCCACTATGCACTCGCCGAACTGGAGCAGCTGGGTGCCGTGAGTGGTGTGATTACGCAGAACGTGGATGGGCTGCACGCCCGTGCTGGAAGCTCCCGCCTGCTGGCGCTGCACGGTGACCTCTCCCGTATTGTGTGCCTGGACTGCGGTCAGGACGAGAGCCGCGAAAGCCTGGATACGCGCCTGGACGCGGCGAACCCCGGCTACCTGGCGCGCCTTGAAGACGAAGAGCTGCGCGTGAACCCTGACGGTGACGTGGTGCTGGACGAGCGCTATATCCGCGATTTTCAGATGGTGCCCTGCATCGCCTGCGGTTCGACCCGCCTCAAGCCGGATGTGGTGTACTTTGGCGAGTCCGTGCCCGCCGAACGTAAGGCACGCAAGGATGCCATGCTCGCTGAATGTTCGGCGCTGCTGGTGGTGGGTTCCTCGGTGGCGGTTATGAGCAGCTACAAGATTGTGCTGGAGGCTCTGCGTGCCGGCAAGCCGGTCGCTGTGATTAACGGCGGTCCGGGTCGTGCGGATGCGAAAGCAACCTACCTGTGGCGCAGCGGCGTGGGTGAGGCGCTGGAACTCATGCTCGACGAGATTGATGACTAGGTGGCGCTGGCACGACTAGGTAGCGCTAGCACCCGGCGAATTTTGCCGCGCGTGCACTGACCCATCATTAAGTGCACGAAAGTGCTATTTTGTGTTGCAAGTCATTGCAAATAGCCCCTGGACAGGCGGATACACCCACCACGCGGGGATAAAATGATGGGATGGACATTCGACACACTATCACTCGCTTCGGTGCCACCGCCCTGATCGGTTGCGGTCTGGTGGTCACCGCAATCCCCGCAACTTTCGCTCAGAACGGTGAAGAGTCCGTCACCCACGTTTACTCCGACAAGGCTGCTTCCCACATTTCTGAGGTCTGGTACAAGGGCGAAACCCTGAAGATTACCGGTGAGGGCTTCCTGACTCAGGACGGCACCTCCGGTTCCGTTATCGCCATTAAGCTGAACAAGGGCACCGTCAAGATTGACGGCAAGGACTACCTGGAAGTTCAGGCTGACGAGAAGGGCAACTTCTCCGTTTCCATTCCCTGGCAGGACGACCTGGATGAGCGTATCTCCGTGGACGTTTACCTGCTCTCCGGCTCCCTGAAGGACAACGACACCGCTCGCGGCGGCAAGGCAGCCACCGTGAAGATTGAGGCTCGCTCCGTTCAGAAAGCAACCCCCTCCGCTACCGCATCTGCGAGCGCTTCGGCAACTGCTTCCGTGGTGGCTACCCCCTTCGCATCTGTAACCCCCTCGGCTTCCGCGATTGCTTCGGCTACCGCCGCTGATGAGGTTGTTGCCTCCGTGGATGCAAAGATCAAGGACCGCGCCGATGAGAAGGCTTCCACTTCGGTGAGCCCCTCGGCTACCGCATCGGCTTCTGCTTCTGTGGTGGCTACCCCCTCCGCTTCGGCAACCGCTTCTGCGAGCGCATCGGCTTCTGCTTCTGCTAATCAGAACGCAGTCGTTGCGAATGAGGCGAAGGATCAGCTGGGTGATTCCACCTCCGCTACCGAGCAGGTGACCGCTTCGGCTGAGAGCACTCGCTTCGCGAACTGTGCAGAGGTTGCGGCCGCTGGCCTGGCGCCTATGCACGAAAGCCACCCGGACTTCCGCAAGAAGTTCGACAACGACGGTAACGGCCTGGGCTGCGAGGTCATTAACAGCGAAGTGACCGACGGTTCCTCCTCCAACGGCTCCTCGGGTTCTTCGTCCCGCAACTCCGGCGGCCTGGATAACCTGGGCGGCGGCTCCTCCTCTTCGAGCAGCTACACTTCGAGCCGCGCTCAGCGCTCTTCCCTGGCTAACACCGGTGTTTCTAACGCCTTCACCATTGCTGGTATGGGTCTGGTAGCTCTGGGCCTGGGTGTTGCTGGCGTGTCTGCTGTGCGCAACCGCAAGAACTCCTAAAACTATTGCCGCCGCCGGGTGCGGTGTGCATGAGGGTCCCTTCCCCTGAATGCTTTTGAGCGTTCAGGCGGAAGGGATTTTCGCGTTTAACGGGGTGGTTTTTGCTGTTGGTTTGTGCTGATGGGGTGGGGTATGTACTTGTTAGTTTCTTCAACGTCGGGTTGAGAGTTTGGGTGTGCACAGCGGTGTAAAAGGCTCATATAGTTCAATCACGTCTTCAAGAAACCTTCAAGAAAACCCCTATTTGTGAGTTAGGTCATGGCAAATTGACGTCTTGGGGGCCGGTATCTCAAGCTTCGCTCGTTAGAATGGGGGGCATGAACATTCGAAACAACATCGCACGCATCGGCGCCACCGCACTCATCGGCTGTGGCCTCGTTGCTTCTTCCGTCCCCGCGACCTTCGCTGTTGAAGGCGCGCCTCAGACTGTCCACACCTACGCAGACTCTGCACAGTTCATCGCTCCCGACGTATGGGTTGAGGGCCAGGGTCTGAACATTGGTGGCGAAGGCTTCAAGACCGCTGATGGTACCTCCGGTTCCGTTCTGGCGCTGAAGCTGAACAAGGGTGCCGTTAAGATTGACGGCCAGGACTACCTGGAAATCCACGCTGATAGTGATGGTACCTTCTCCGTTACCATTCCCTGGCAGGCAGAACTGCACGGCAGTGTTTCCGTTGACATTTACCTGCTGTCCGGCTCCCTGAAGGACGGCGACGTTCCCCGCGGTGGTAAGGCAGCTACCGTGACCATTAAGGTTGCAGAGCAGCCCGCACCGGCTCCTTCGGAGGACCCGACCCCCGCTCCTTCTCAGGACCCGACTCCGGAACCCACCCAGGATCCCACCCCCGAGCCCTCCAAGGAAGCAACTGCTGAGCCGACCACCGAGGCTCCCAAGCCTGCTGATGAGACCTCTGCACCTGCTGAGGAATCCTCCAAGCCTGCTGACGAGAACGCGGCTCCCCAGCCTGCAGAGAACTTCCGCTTCCAGAACTGTGCCGACGTTGAGGCTGCAGGTGAAGCACCGATCCGCAAGGGTCACCCGGACTTCCGCGAGAAGTTTGATGCTGACAGCGACGGCGTCGGCTGCGAGCAGCCCGCTGACTACGAGAACTCTAACTCTGTAGATAACCAGAGCAACGGTGGTCAGAACTCTGGCGGTCAGACCTCTATTAACAACCTCTCCGCTGGTCAGAACTCTGGTAACGCTACCGAGAGCCACCGTTTCCAGAACTGCGCCGACGTTGAGGCTGCAGGCCTGGCACCGATTAGCAAGGATCACCCGGACTTCCGTGAGAAGTTCGATGCTGACCACGACGGCATCGGTTGCGAATGGCCGGTTGACTACGAGAATGCTACTAACGCATCCTCTAAGAGCTCTTCTTCTCTGGCTAAGACCGGTGCATCCGATGCGATGACCGCTGCTGGTCTGGGTCTGATTGCTCTGGGTGCTGGTGGCGCGACCATCGTGGCAACCCGCATGCGCAAGAAGGCATAATAACGCCTAGTCGCTAAGTTTTTAGCTGCTTTTATGGGCTCCCTCCATATCGGAGGGGGCCCATTTTTTTGTGCCTTTTGACACCGCAGAAGATGCAGAAAACGTAGTGGAGAGAGGAAAAAATAATAGCCTCTAGTGTATCTGACCAGCAGATTTACTAGAGACTTCTAACACTTATCTCTAAGTTAAGGGCAACACAGGGCAAACACAGCTTCGACCGGGATTCTAGATACCAAGCAGAAAACGAAAGACGCAAAGCACTGAGCTGAAGAACAGACAGCGAAGAGCACCGCGAACATCACGACACGATATCTGGAGCACCCAATGACTATTCTGACCATGGCGATTGCCGATGCCATAGCCATCGCAGCTCTCTGCACCCTCTACATGGTGCGGCACCGCAACCGCGAACTGATGATTTCCTACGCGGTCATCAACGCCGGCATCTTCACCGTCTCGGTGGCGCTGGTATCCGCCGGATCGAACGCATCCGCTATGGGTATGGGCCTCTTCGGTGTCCTGTCGATTATCCGATTGCGTTCCACCGCCCTGAGCCAGCGCGAGGTGGGTTACTACTTCGTAGCCCTCTCGGTCGGCATGATCGCAGGTGTGAACATTAGCCCGGCGTACATCGCCTTCGGCCTCATGGCTACCCTGGTCGGCCTCATCGCGATTCTCGACTCGCGCAGCACCCCGATTTCTAAGGAGCTGACTCAGACCGTCACCGCCGATCGTGCGATCAGCGACGAGGAAGAGCTCAAGGCATACCTGAGCGCTCGCCTGGGTTACACCGTCACCTCGATGAAGATCACCGAGCTGGACATGGTGAACAACCTGACCCGCGCCACCGTCACCTACCAGTCCAAGGAAACCACCGAGGGCGGCACCCCCGCGGCAGTGGAGGCGGCACCGGCTAACGCAGCACCGATTGCGGCTCAGCCGGTAGCATCGCAGGCTCCTGCGGCTTACCCGGCAGCACCTCAGGTTCCCACCGTCGAGGCGCACACCACCCTGGACACCAGGATGGTTCCGCTCCAGCGCACCCTGGTGGGCAAGTAAAACCAGCCGGTACAAAAGCCTCCGATTCACTCCAACTGCACAAACATCTCCGATACCCACGACACGCCCCCCAGCGCACAGCACGCAGGGGCGGCACCCCAGAAGGACGAAGACCCATGACTAACGCAGCCGCAAACATCATCCCCGCAGAGTGGAAGAGCATCAGCCTCGAAGCCATGAACGAGAAGGCAGCCATGCAGACCCGTGTGGACCGCAAGTACATTGTCGACGCAGAAACTGCAGCCAAGGTACTCTCCATGCTCGACGCAGACGCTTCCGTCATGGAAATCAAGGGCCAGCGCGACTTCGCCTACGACTCGGTCTACTTCGACACCCCGCAGATGCAGAGCTACCACTCGGCAGCCTACAGCCGCGATGACACCTTCAAAATCCGTACCCGTAGCTACCTGGACTCGGAGCTGACCTTCCTGGAGGTCAAGACCGACGGTGAGCAGGATATGACCGTCAAGAAGCGTATCCCGTACACCTTCGAGAACCGCGATACGCTCACTGCGGAAGGTCACGAGTACATCACCGCAGCACTCGGCGATATTCTCGCCGGCCCCGTGCACAAGCTGGAGGCGGTCCTGACCACCGGCTACCGCCGTACCACGGTCTTCCTGCCGCAGAGCGAGAAGAACCCGGTCGCCTCCCGCATGACGGTAGACACCAACCTGACCTGGACCCCTCTCTCCGAGAACATCCTCATGGCGGGCGTGAACTACCGCAACTTCCACGGCAACCTGGTCGGCACCACTTACGGCCTGCCGAACGCGGTCATCATCGAAACCAAGTCCGGTGTGGAGCCCTCCGTGGCAGACCAGCACCTCTGGGATGCGGGCATCACCCCCGCGAAGATTTCCAAGTTTGCAACCGGTATGGCGGCGCTGAACCCGCAGCTGGCAAGCAACAAGTGGGAAGAAACCCTGAAGAACTGGATGCACCTGGAACCGGTCGACGGCACCCGCCTGAACGTGGGCGACATGACCGAAGAGGATTACCAGAAGCTGCTGACCGAGCGTTTCGCAGCCGCCTAAAACGGCAACCCGCCTAAAACGGCAATCTGGGATGCGCGGGTAGGGTAGCGCACCTACCTTGCCCGCACCCCCAGCCCCTAACCCGCTGAATCCCGAATCTAACCCCCGAACCAAGCACAACATCGGCTTTATTCGCCTCACACAGGCAATAACCGCTCTCACACATATTCACATTTCACATACGTCTTACCCCTGTGGCGCTGGCTCTACGCGAGTGGTCACCCAAACACAAAGGAAAACCCGTGAAAAAGAGCAATATGATTAAGAGCGCAACCTCCATTACCCTCCTGGCAGCCTTGGCGTTGACCGGCTGCTCGGCAACCTCGGCATCGAATGCCAGCGCGTCGAGTGCAATCAGTACCTCCGCTTCGAGCACTTCGGGCACCACGTCGAAGGTGGCAGACTCCTTCTCCACCGACGTGAAGAGCGGCGCGAAGCTCGCCGAGGACACCCACTACTCCGCGAAGGACGTCACCTGGGACTCCTCCAGCGAAGTTACTATCGATCTTTCTAACCCGACCGCGACCGACGGCGTGACCGTCAGCGACGGAGTCATCACCATCACCAAGGCGGGCAACTACAAGCTCACCGGCACCTACGAGGGCCAGATTAAGGTTGAGGCAGCCGACAGCGACATGGTCCGCCTGATCCTGAACAACGCGACTATCACCAATTCCACCGGTGCAGCTATCAACGTTGTTGAGGCGGACGAGGTCGTTATCTACACCGCCTCGGGTACCACCAACACCGTCTCTGACGGTTCCTCCTACTCGGATACCGCCAGCGGCAGCCCTGACGCAGCTATCTACTCGAAGAGCGACCTGACCCTGGCGGGCGAAGGCACCCTGAAGGTTGAAGGTAAGTACGAGGAGGGTATCCACACCACCGACGGCCTGGTCATTGCCTCCGGCACCCTGGAAGTGAACGCGGCAAACACCGGCATCAAGGGTAAGGACTACGTCGATATTCTGGACGGCACCATCACCGTGACTGCAAGCCAGGACGGCATCAAGGCAACCAATGACACCGACGGCAACCGCGGCTGGGTACGCCTGAGCGGCGGTACCGTGAACATCTCTGCAGGTGATGACGGTTTCAAGGCTGAACGCGTGCTTGAAATCTCCGGCGGTACCCTGAACATTACCCAAGCGAACGAGGGTATCGAGGCGCAGTACATCAACATCCTGGACGGCACCGTGAACGTGACCAGCTCCGATGACGGTATCAACGCCTCGTACAGCACCACCTCGACTAGCACTGAGTCGACTACTGCAACCTCGACTAATCAGAGCGCGCAGGGTGGCCAGAACTCTGCACCCCAGGCGCCCAGCGGTAGCGCAGGTCAGGCACCCTCGGGCACTATGGGTCAGCCCCCGGCTGGTGGTGGCGCAGGTGGCGGTATGGGCGGCGGCATGGGTGGTGGCGGTGGCACCTTCGAGGTGGTCGATGCAACCATCAACATCACCGGCGGTACCGTCACCGTGAATACGAACGGCGACGGCATCGACTCCAACGGTACGGCGACCCTCTCCGGTGGCACCCTAATCGTGAACGGTCCCTTCACCGGCGGTAACGCATCCCTGGACACCAACGGCGACCTGCTGCTCAACGGCACGACCGTGACCGCGGGTAACTCCGGTGACATGTTCGAGGCGCCCTCGACCAACTCCACCAGCGGCTACGTGAAGATCAGCAATGTATCGAACCTGAGCGCAGGCACCACCGTACAGGTGACTGACTCCTCCGGTAACGTGGTGGCAAACTACAAGGTGACGAACTCCAGCACCGCATTGATCCTGGTCTCGAGTTCCAAGATTACCAAGGGCGAGAGCTACACCGTGTACACCACCACCGATAGCGTGGATGCCTCCAGCACCACCCTGGCTTCTAACGCCACCTCGCTCGGTTCCTTTACCGCAAGCTAGCAGCTCCTTTATCGCAAGCTCAGCGGTAGGGGTGCCCTCCCTAAGCTCCGTGCGGGATGTCATGACCTGCACGGTACCCTCTCTGAATCCGGTCTTGTGAGTGAGCCGGAGGCAGAGACACTCACCCCGCATCGGATGTAGTGATATATCCGGTGCGGGGCTACGTGTTATATAGGGAGTGTGGCGGCTGGGGTAAAAAGCCGCGGTGCAAAATAAAACGGTTGTTCCGGTGCGAAGAAGTGTCATGATACGCAAAATAGGTGCCGTCCAGCGAGACATTCAGGGCTGAAACAGGGTACTCTATAGTGTAGTAAAGACTGTTGAACGATCCGAGAGCGATGCGCCGCGCGTGCTGTTCGCCTCGGACAGGATGAAAGAGGGGGTCACGCCATGGGGCGCGGCCGTCAGAAGGCTAAAGCAACAAGGCAGGCTCGGGAGATGAAGTACTTCAGCCCCGAGACCGACTACAGCGCACTCGAGCGCGAGCTCAGCAGCGCGAAGAAAACGAAGTCCTCCGATTCGTCCCGCCGTCGCTATGACGACGAGGACGACTACTCGGCATACGCAGAAAAGTACGCGTCTTACGAGGATGAGGCATAAAGAATACGCGGAATGATTCGGTGCATATCGACCGAGCGTATTTCATAGATGATGAACCGGCTTGAGGCCCCGCACGGGGTGCTCAGCCGGTTTTTTCGTGCCCGCGTTTTTGTGCCCGCAGTTTTAGAGGATGCACTCTCAGATGTGTGCGCGAGGGCAGGTTGCCCGCGGGGGGCTTAATTATGCGGAGTACAAAGCCAATACACATGTTTATGCATGGGTATGCATAGCACCACCTGGTAATAAAGCATGGGCAGTAATAAAAAAGTTTGAAATGAATAAGCATACATAGCTTCTGCACAGCTTAGTCATGCCTGGCACAGAGAATAGCCCGGCATTCTAGAGACATGAACAACGAACAGAACATGACTCAGAACATTGACCAGGCCACCCAGACCGCAGCAGAACAAGCTAACGCAGCGCAAACCGCTGCAGAGCAGAAGCTAGCCAAGAAGAAGCTCACCCGTCGAATTTTCATCGGTGGCGGCCTCGGCGCACTCGCAGTAGTTGGCGGCGGCGCAGGCTGGGCGTACAACCGCTACCTGGCAGAGCACACCGAAATCGAAGACACCACCGCCTACGAGGCGGCAGCAGCTCAGGCAAACGCAAGCGCCTCCGGCTCTGCCACCGCAGACCCCACCGAACTGACCGGCGTGAAGGTCAACGGTCAGAGCCTCACCGCTAACGAAGGCTCGATCACCATCACCTCCAACACCACCGGCAGCGGCTCCGACGCGGTCGTCTCCTTCGTAGCAGACATCAAGCTCGACAACGCAACCCTGCTGCGAAGCGCCTTCGCCAATAACAAGTTCGGCCAGAACATCATCGACACCCCCTCGAACATGGCGTCCCAGCACAACGGTATCTGGGCAATCAACGGTGACTACTACGGCTTCCGTACCACCGGCATCGTGATCCGAAACGGTGTTGTCTACCGTGACTCCGGCGCACGTGAAGGCCTCGCTTTCTACCGCGACGGCTCCGTCAAGCTCTACGACGAAACCGCAACCAACGCCCAGACCCTCGTCAACGAGGGCGTATGGAACACCCTCTCCTTCGGCCCCGCACTGGTCAAGGACTCCGCGGTCGTCGACGGCATCGACAGCGTCGAGGTGGACACCAACTTCGGTAACCACTCCATCCAGGGCAACCAGCCGCGAACCGGCGTGGGCGTGCTCGGCACCAACCACCTGGTCTTCATCGTGGTCGACGGCCGCTCCACCAACTACTCGCGCGGCGTGACCATGCCCGAGTTCGCCCAGATGTTCAAGGACCTCGGATGCGTCAGCGCATACAACCTGGACGGTGGTGGCTCCTCCGCCATGGTCTTCAACAACAAGCTGGTCAACCGCCCGCAGGGTGGCACCAAGGAACGTGGCACCAGCGACATCCTCTACATTGCAGGGAGCGCATCGTGATTATCCTGATACCCGCCTATAAGCCGGACCAATCACTGGTCCGCCTTGCCCGGGCCCTGCACGCACAGGACCCGGACGCCGAAATCCTCGTGATTGACGACGGATCCGGCAGCACCTACGCACCCATCTTTACCGAACTGCGCATCGACGGCGTGACCGTGCAGACCCACCCCGCCAACAGGGGCAAGGGCGCGGCACTGCGCACCGGCATCGCCTGGGCGAAAGCAAACCGCCCCGGCGAGGTCATCGTCACCGCCGACGCGGACGGCCAGCACTTACCTCGGGACATCTTCCGTGTGGGCGTGCGCACCGAAACCGCCGCGGTGGCAGGTCAGCGGAGCATCATCCTCGGCGTGCGTACCAAGCCCGACCCAAACGCCGGCGAAGAAGGCACCAAGGTGCCGCTGCGCTCCAAGATTGGCAACAGCACAACCGTAGGCTTCTTCGCTCTGGCGACCGGCGCCCGCGTGGCAGACACCCAGACCGGCCTGCGCGGCTTCACCCCGCAGATCCTGGACTGGCTGCTGCAGATCCCCGGCGAAAAGTACGAGTACGAGTTCTCCATGCTGCTACGCGCAACCCGCGCAGACGTGGACCTGGTACAGGTACCCATCGTGAAGGTCTACGAGCCGGGCAACCCGACCAGCCACTTTAGGCCCCTGCAGGACTCGGCGCTCATCTACGCACCGCTGCTCGCCTTCCTGGCGTCGTCTTTCCTGACCGGCTTCCTCGTGGATGCTATCGCCCTCTTCGTCCTGGTGGGCCTGGGTGCTCCTCTGCTGGCAGCCGTGGTCGGTGCGCGTATCATCTCGGCGCTGACGAACTTCACCGTCAACCGAATGCTCATGCACGACGGAGGCGCACGCCCCTCGGCATCCTCTTCGCTGGTGCGGTACGCCGTGCTGGCGGTGGGTATCCTCGCAGCCAACGCGGCTCTGATGGAAACCCTGACCGGCTTGGGAGTATCCCTGCTGGTCGCCAAGATCCTGACCGAGCTGATCCTTATTCCGGTCAGCTTCGCGGTCCAGCGCCGCTGGGTTTTTCTACCCGCCCAGAGTCAGGAAAAGCCGCGAGCGAAGGAAATTGCCACCAACGCACCCTCGGGTTTGCGCGCGGTGAGCTACGAATCCGCTCGCATGGAGGCAGTCGGTATCCCTACCGGTGTGCGCGCCTCCCAGGTACGCCCCTAGCTCGTCTACCCGAGCGTCCAGCTCGCTGGGGGCGTACCCCAAGATTTCTCCCACCCGTCAGTCGTGAGGGTGGGTGGGGGAAACAAGCTGCAGTGCCAAAAGCCGCAGCGTTCTGTTCACGAAAAGCCCCCGCTGAGAAAACTCAGCGGGGGCTTTTGGTATATGTTGGCCTTTAGAAGCCTTATTGGCTCACCGGCTTCCGAGCTGGCAACATACCGATTACTGACCGGGAATCAGACCGCCGGGAGTAATCAGGAACGGCGGGTTGTGGTTAACAGCCGGGTTGGTCACGTAACCAACGCGAGCCGCACGGGTCGGGTGCTTAGGAGCACGCTTCGGCCAGGGCTTCACCTGCGGGTTCGGGTCCTTCTTGCCCTGCACCATAGCCAGCGCGCTCGCCGCGTTCACAATGCCGGAACCGCAAGCGTTCACATCGCAGGTGAGCGGCTTGGAGCTCTGCTTCAGAATCTGCTTTGCACGCTCAGCGGTCAGCGAGGGATCCACGGACTTCATCAGAGCAATCACGCCAGCAACCTGGGGCGCTGCCATGGAGGTGCCGTCGTACTCGGTGTAGCCCGCACCCTTGGAAACGGTGGTACCCAGATCCACGGTGGACATGATGCTGCTGCCGGGGGCGCTCACATCAACAAGCTTGCCGTAGTTCGAGAAGTCGCTACGCTTACCCTCCTGGTCGGTAGCGCCCACCACGATCGAACCGCCGCAGTTAGCCGGAGCAACCTTGGAGGTGTCCTGACCATCGTTACCAGCTGCGACCACGAGGATTGCGCCGCGCTTGTTCACCTCGGCAATAGCCTTGGAGTAGGTTGCGGGGCAGGTGCCCTCGCCGCCGAGGGAGAGGTTAATGATCTTGGCGGGGTTGGAGTTTGCGGGAACACCCTCAACGGTGCCACCGGCTGCCCAAACCATTGCATCCGCAATGTCGGAGTCGTAGCCGCCGCACATGCCCAGGGCACGCACGGGCAGGATCTTGGAGTTCGGTGCCACGCCGACGATGCCGCGCTTATTGTTCATAATTGCGGCGATGGAGCCTGCAACGTGGGTGCCGTGCCAGTTCGACTCGCTTGCCTCAGAGTCCGCGTCGCAGACGCCGGCTTCTTCCCAGTTGCCCTGGTCGGTCGGGTCAGAGTCGCGGCCGTTGCCGTCACGGGCAATGGAAGGCTCGGTGATGAAATCGTAGCCGGGCAGAACGTTAGCGTCCAGGTCGGGGTGCTTGACGATGCCGGAGTCAATCACAGCAACGGTCACGCCAGCACCCTGGGTGGTCTTCCACGCCTCGGGGGCTGCCAGGCCCTTGGTGCCGTGCAGGTTCCACTGCTGCGGGTAGAGGGTGTCGTTCGGTGCCACAACCTGGTCCGATGCCTGCGCAGCCTTGGCGACCTGAGCCACCTTGGAGGTCGCGGCGCCACGAGCACGCGCGTTCGAGCGGCGCAGCAGGTCGGGCTCAACGGATGCGACGGAGGGGTTGGAGCTCAGAGCCGCCATGTACTTCTCAGCCTGCTCTGCGGTGAGCTTGGAGGAGAGGGTCACCACGGTCGCCTTCTGGGCGGTGGTGCGTACGTAGCTGGTCTTGACCTTCAGCAGCTCGTCGATGCTCTTCACATCGGAGCTGATGCCCTGGTAGAGGGAGTCGCTCCAGGTGGAGACCTGGGTGCCTGCGGGGCTTGCCCAGTTGATGCCACCGGAGTTCAGGGCGCTGTCGGTGTAGGTGATGACGAAGCGGTTGAAGCCTGCCTTCTGCTGACCGGAGCTGAGGGAGGAAATAGTGGTGTGCGCCTTGGCGCGTTCGGCGCCGTTAGCCTTGGCGGGTGCCGCGAAGGATGCGGGGGCGCCCAGGGTCGCGATGAGTGCTGCGGCGGTGCCCAGGCTCAGCGCGGTGCGTGCGATGCGGCGCGCTGAGGGGTGAGTGGTAAAAGACATCGGGGTCCTTTGCGTATGTGAGTGCCGGAAGCGGCAAGTGGGTTGGTCATCCACTCACATAAATGCACTTTTGAGAAAATATTTGCATTCTTTTGCATATTTGCTTGTGAGGAGCGAATAGAAAAAGAAAATGCACATCACTGCATTGATGTGTATTTTTCTCTAAACTCCCGCGGGGGAGTTCTTCGGAAGTAGTTTATGTGGTGAGATATCGCTATCCTAGCACCTTTTCCCATGTATCTAGCGCCTAAAACTCGATAGTGTGGCGCAGATAATGGGATTTTTCTTTCATGTAAATGCAGATAAAGAAACGCCTAGTCGAGATATTCTCATGCCTTAAAGCAGTGATTTAAGTTTTGCTCATCTTTATCTAAAATGAGGTGCATCACACCATATATTTTATTCATAAAGTAACTGAAAAAGGGTGCTAGAGTATCTCACGGTGCGTACCCGTGCATGCACATTGTGAACCCACAACGTAACCCGCACTATGCACCAACACCTCACTCTTCCGTATTCACTCGTACCGAGCACACCCGCGCCCTTAACGCGAATCGGCAACGCTACGCCGAACCGTGCATACCCGGTACCACTCACACAAGGACGTCCATGCTTCGCATTGCTCGCCCCTCGCAGGCACGCTCCTCACAGCGTTCCCTGCTGAGCTTCGTCACCGCAACCTGCCTGCTCTCGGCAAGCGTCATTCCCGCCGTGGCGGTACCCACCGCGCAGGCAAACCAGCCCAAGGCGACCCAGTCCGCGCAGATTTCTAACACCGCGCAGACCACCCAGTCCGCACCCGTGGCGTACAACCGCTTCATCATCACCTACACCGATGAGGCGAAGAACGCCGCCTCCACCGACGCCACCGCAGACCAGATCGACTGGTCCGCCGCCGCCGGTACCCAGCAGGCAACCTGGAGCGACGCCCTCTACCAGGGCATCACCTCCGACGTGCAGAACATTGACGAGCTGCTGAACATTAAGACCAGCTACGTCCGCTCCACCGCGCTGGATGCCAGCGTGGTCACCACCTCCGCGGAGCTCACCCCCGCCCAGGCGCAGCAGTACATGAACGCCCTGAGCGCGAACTCCAAGGTTGCCTCCGTGTCGCCCGATATGCGCCGCTACGCCACCGTGGATAACACCTCGGAGCCCGTCAAGATCAACGACCCGAAGATGAACCGTATGTGGTCCCTCACCGGCGAGAAGGGCGTCTCCGCCCTGGAGGCGTGGGGCACCACCCGCGGCAAGGGCGTGACTGTGGCGGTGCTGGACTCCGGTATTACCGCGCACCCGGACCTGGACGCTAACGTGCTGCCCGGCTATGACTTCATCGCCGAGTCGGCATTCTCTAACGACGGCGACGGCCGCGACTCCGACCCGACCGACGCCGGCAACTGGACTGTAGACAACCAGTGCTTCACCGGTTCGAAGGCGACCGCCTCCGACTGGCACGGCACCCACGTGGCGGGCACCATCGCCGCTATCGCGAACAACAACGAGGGTATTGCCGGCGTGGCACCCGAAGCGAAGATCGTGCCCGTGCGCGTTCTGGGCGCCTGCGGTGGCTTCGACTCGGACATCACTGACGGCATCATTTGGGCTGCCGGTGGTAGCGTGCGCGGTGTTCCCGCAAACCAGAACCCCGCCCAGGTCATTAACATGTCCATCGGTAGCGAGGGCACCTGCACCACCCCGTACCGCCAGGCGATTGCTCAGGCGAATAAACGCGGCTCCATCGTGGTCGTCGCCGCGGGTAACAACAACTTTGATGCCTCGAAGTCCAGCCCCGGCAACTGCGAGGACGTCATCAACGTGGGTGCAACCGATAAGAATGGCAAGCGCTCCTACTTCTCCAACTACGGCTCCCGCGTGGACGTGAGCGCACCCGGTGGCGACCGCCGCTACTGGGGTGGCGGTATTCTCTCCACCCTGAACGCCGGCAAGACCGCTCCCGGTAAGGCCGACTACGCCGAGTACCAGGGCACTTCCATGGCGGCACCGCACGTTGCCGGTATTGTGGCGCTCATGAAGTCGGTCGACCCGAAGCTGACGTACGCTCAGGCGAAGAAGGCCCTGCAGTCCACCTCTCAGGGCGTTGAGTGCGACCAGTCCGCGTGCGGTTCCGGCATTGTGAATGCGGCCCGCGCGGTTCAGCAGGTCCGCTCCGACCGTGAGGCTGCCGATGCCGCCGCGGCTGAGGCAGCACGCAAGAAGGCTGAGGAGGAGGCCGCACGCAAGAAGGCGGCTGAGGAGGCGGCACGCAAGAAGGCCGAAGAGGGCGCTAAGCGTCAGCAGGCCCCCGCGCCTAAGGCAACCCCGGCTCCGAAGGTGACCCCCGCTCCTAAGGCTAGGACCCGCCCGTCCCGCCCGGTGACTCGCCCCTCCTACCCGTCGCGTCCGCGTCACGGCCACACCCCGCGTTACCGCTCCTGGTACGGTGGTGCATCTGCGAACACCTACCCGAGCAGTACTTACCCGAACAATGGCTACCTGAACAATGGTTACTTGGGCTTCGCGACCGGTAATCACCGCTAGTCAAAACTGATTTTAGATACGAAAAGCCCCCGATGAGTTCTCTCATCGGGGGCTTTTACTATGCGCTGTCGACTGGGCCTGATGGGGTGTCGGTAGCGGATAGCTTATTGCTCATTGACCTCGCGGGGCTTCTGCGCGGGGTTGGTGACCAGCGGTTCGTCCTGGGTGATGGGCTCGGCGTCACCGTTCAGGTCGTAGACCTGGGCATCTTCGGGGATTTCCATGGCGGGCGCGCCGGGAATCCGGTCGTAGTCACCGGTGAGGCTCTCGCCGTTGGCTCCTGCCGTGAGAGCTTCTGCGGTTGCTTCGGCTGCCTCGTCGGTGGCGGCTCTATCGGCAATCTTAGTGTTAGATGCGCCTGCGCTCAGTCCCTTAGAGATCACCTTGATCGTCTTGCGCGGTCGCAAGTAGGTCACCCTACCGTTCGCGTCCAGGTTTCCAGCCTGTTTAGCCAGTTTGAAGCTGTTGATAATGCCTCGTCCACAGAAGTACTTATCGCATTTGATGCGGTTCGTCCCCATGAGGGTGAACGCCTCCTCGACCTGCTTGGTGGTCATAGGGGTACCGTTGACCAGCTGCTGTGCCAGCAGGGCGGAGACGTGCGGTGCCGACATGGAGGTGCCGCTCTCATAGTCGTAGCTGAACTTAGTGTTATCAGGGCGGTCGAGGCTGTTCATGGACAGGGTGAGGATGTCCTCACCCGGTGCCGAGATGTTAACCCTCGTGCCGTAGTTGGAGAACGAAGCTCGCGTGCCAGCCTTGGTGGTTGCACCAACCGTGATGACGCCCATGCAGTTGGCGGGCGCGTACTTGGACGCCTCCGTGTTGCCGTTACCTGCCGCGGCGACCACGATTGCACCCCTGGAGCGGGCGATGTTGATGGCGCGCTGGTAAGCGGCGGGGCACTGGGTTACGGTGCCGATGGACATGTTGATAATCTTGGCGGGGTAGGTGTTGTCCGGCACGCCGTCAACGTGTCCGCCGGCAGCCCAAATGATGGCGTCGGCAATGTCGGAGGTGCGGCCACCGCATCGGCCCAGCACGCGCACGGGCTGTACGCGGGCGAGGTCGGCGGTACCAACCATGCCCATGCCGTTATTGCCGCGGGCGCCGATAATGCCGGCAACGCTGGTGCCGTGCCAGGTGGAGGTGTGGGCGTTCGCCTGATCCTTGCAGAGGTTGTAGGGCGCGTAGTCGCCTTCATCCTTGGGGTTGGGGTCGCGGCCGTCGCCGTCGCGGGCGCTGAGGGGGTCGCTGACGAAGTCGTAGCCGTTCGCCATTCCGGTGACCAGGTCGGGGTGCGGTACGTAGCCGGTGTCGAGTACGGCGACCTTCACGTATGCGCCGCGGCGCAGGCGCGCGTTACCGGTGTTCTGAACGCCGGTGGTGGGATTGGTGAGGTTCCACTGCTTGCTGTACTGCGGGTCGTTGTACTGGAAGGTGATGTCGCCTTCTGCGGCGGGGTAGTTGATGTAGTCGGGCTCGACGGAGGCTACGTCCGGGTCGGAGGCGACCTTCGCCATGAACTCCTTCGCCTCGTTTTTGTTGAGGGTTTTGGAGGTCTGGATGACGGCGTCATCGGTGGAGGTACTGCGCAGGATTTGAGTGTCAACGTTCAGAGATTCACTGGCAACATCAACGGTGTCTTTAACGTCATTAGCAATGTCTTGGATTGCATCCCGATTGCCTTCGTTCTGCTGCTTACGCTGCTTGGCTTCGTCGGTGTAGGTGACGATGAATCGGTCGAAGTTCTGCTGGGGGAGCGTGCCGGGGGCTGCCGCGGTGGGGGTGGTGGGGCGTGCTACGCCGTTGCGTGTGAGGGTGAGGGGGCTGACGGGCCCTTCAATCTGGGGCGCTGCCTGAGCTGCTGCCAGGATGGCTTCGTCGCTGGGTGCCTGCGCGAGGACGGCGGGTAGGTCGCCTCCGAAGAGGAGCGCACCTGCGGCGAGCAGGCTCAGGGCTGCGTGTGCGGGGCGCTTGCGACGGCGGTTATCGGTGTAGAGGTTATCGATGCGGGGGCGAGGAGGTGTTTCGGTGCGCTGCGCACCGATGTATGGAAGCCTCATCTGGTTCTCCTGATGTAGGTGGTATGCGGACTGTGTGATGTGTACTGGTGCTTCCGTCTGCAGATGCACGAGGTGCGTATAGGGTTTTTACGGGGCGGCAAAAGGGGCCTGTTTTTGGGTGCGCTGAAGTAATGAATGGGGTGAGGGAATAGTGTTTTGTAGACCCTTTTTCGTACCGAAAGAACCCTTTTTTGGACGGTGTGCAACGTACATTTCTAAGGTATCACTTCAAGGTGAACTTGAGGGATTTTTGAGGTGCTTTTCACGGGTTAATGTGCAGAAAATCAACCTCTGGAGACTGAATAGTGCCCAATGATTGAGAGTTTATGTAAGTAAAGCTTGAGGGTTGGAATATGCGAGGCAGGATGTGCGGTACCTCTTGCTGACAGGGGGGAGAAATAAATATTTTAACACTGTGGTGTAAGCACTAGAATGCATTAAAAATGCAGTTGATAGCAAAAAATAAAAATAGCCTGAAATGCGCGTGAAAATAAATAAAAAGCTGGCATCAATACACTGGACAGCATGCACCGCCGGTAGACACACAGACCGGGGCGGCCACCGCATCGGTGACCGCCCCGGTCTATAGAATTATCAGCACTAGCACGCTGGCGCTCGCTACCTACTGGAGAAAGCGTCCTTAGGAAGCGTAGGAGCCCAGCAGGCGAACCGCGCCGCCGTCCACGCCCTTAGCGCCCTGAACGTAATCGGGGTTGTTAGCCTCGGGCTCACCGGCGGCAACAACGTCACCCATAATCCAGGAGGGGATACCGCGGTCGTTCAGGCGCTTGGTAGCAGCCTCAGCCACGGAGGGGTCAACGATAGCAATCATGCCCACGCCCAGGTTCAGGGTGCGCTCCAGGTCGGCAAGGGGCACGTTGCCCAGCGAACCAATCAGGGAGAAGATGGCGGGAATCTGCCAGGTGGAGCGGTCTACGCGACCCTCCAGGCCCTGCGGCAGAACGCGAGCCAGGTTAGCAGCCAGGCCGCCGCCGGTCACGTGGGAGAAGCCGCGTACACCGCTGCCGGTGGTTCCGTCTTCGCCGTTGACGGGGAATGCTGCCGCCAGGTCCAGGCAGTCTGCAGCGTACACGCGGGTGGGTTCGAGCAGCTCTTCACCGATGGTGCGGCCCAGCTCGTCCACCTGACGCTCCAGACCCCAGCCGGCAACGTTCAGAACCTTGCGGACCAGGGAGTAGCCGTTGGAGTGAATACCGGAGGACGCCATAGCAATCAGCACGTCGCCCTCACGTACGCGCTCGGGGCCGAGTAGCTCGTCAGCCTCAACCAGGCCGGTTGCCGCACCCGCAACGTCGTACTCGTCTTCTGCGAGCAGGCCGGGGTGCTCGGCGGTTTCGCCGCCAACCAGGGCGGTGCCAGCCTGGGCACATGCGCCAGCGATACCGCGCACAATGTCAGCGATACGCTCGGGAACGACCTTGCCGGTGGCAATGTAGTCGGTCATGAACAGCGGCTTAGCACCGCACACGACGATGTCGTCCACGACCATGCCGACCAGGTCGTAACCGATAGTGTCGTGAATATCGAGTGCCTGCGCAATAGCGACCTTGGTGCCCACACCGTCAGTGGAGGTGGCAAGGTAGGGCTTGCGGTACTTGACCAGCTCGGAGACGTCGTACAGGCCCGCGAAGCCGCCCACGCCACCAACGACGGAGGAGTTGTGGGTCGCCTTGATAGCGCCCTTCATCAGCTCAACGGCGCGATCGCCAGCCTCTACGTCAACACCTGCGCTTGCGTAGGTTACGGTGGTGGTGTTCTCGCTCATTAGGATTCCTTCGGGGTAGTGGTAGCGGAGGAGTTTGCGGGGGTGCGGTCCTGCTCGGTGAGCAGTGCCTCGAGGTCGGCGTCGGGGCCGGGGTTGCACATGCCCATGCCGGGGTCGTCAGCAGCGATTTCTACGTCGGAGGCGTTGAACTTCGTTTCGAGAATTCCTGTACCTTCGCGGGTTTCAATGGAGACAGCCTCGGCGTGCTCGGGCTTGGAGGGAACGGGACGTTCCACGGTCACCTCTGCCGCCTTACCGGCGAGGGGGCCGCCCTTGCCCTTCTCTTCAGCGTCAAAGAGGGACTTGCCGCGTCGTTCCTCGCTGGGCAGTTCAATCGGGTATTCGCCGGTGAAGCATGCGGTGCACATGTTTTCGGTGGGCTGTTCGGTGGCTGCCATCATGCCGTCCTGGGAGATGAAGCCGAGCGAGTCGGCGCCCAGGGAGGAGGCGATTTCGTCCACGGACAGGCCGTTAGCGATCAGCTCCGCACGGGAGGCGAAGTCAATACCGTAGAAGCAGGGCCACTTCACGGGCGGGGAGGAGATGCGCACGTGCACTTCCTTAGCGCCGGCTTCGCGGAGCATACGCACGAGGGCGCGCTGGGTGTTACCGCGAACGATGGAGTCGTCAATAACGACGAGGCGCTTGCCCGCCACCACGGACTTGAGCGGGTTCAGCTTCAGACGGATACCGAGCTGGCGGATGGTCTGCGAGGGCTGAATGAAGGTTCGACCCACGTAAGCGTTCTTGACCAGACCGTTACCGTAAGGAATGCCGGACTCTTCGGCGTAACCGATAGCAGCCGGAACACCGGATTCGGGGGTGGGCATGACCAGGTCAGCTTCGACGGCGTGTTCGCGGGCGAGCTGGCGGCCCATTTCTACGCGGGATTCGTAGACGCTACGGCCGGAGATGGTGGTGTCCGGGCGAGCGAGGTAAACGTACTCGAAGACACAACCGGCGGGCTTAGCCTCAGCGAAGCGCTGGGAACGCAGGCCGTTCTCGTCAATGGTGAGGAATTCGCCGGGCTCAACTTCACGCACGAAGGACGCGCCGACGATATCGAGTGCCGCGGTTTCGGATGCGACAACCCAGCCGCGCTCCAGGCGACCGAGCACGAGGGGGCGTACGCCCTGCGGATCGCGTGCGGCGTAGAGGGTGTTCTCATCCATGAAGGTGAGGCAGAAGGCACCGCGCAGGGTCGGCAGCAGGTCGAGCGCTGCTTCTTCGAGAGAGTCGAAGTCGTGCTCTGCCAGCAGGGCGGTGACGAGTGCGGTGTCGGTGGTGTTGCCCTGGGCGAGTTCGCCGTGCTTGGGGGGCTTGCCGCCATTCTTAGCGATGACTCGGTCGTAGAGATCAGCCGAGTTGGTGAGGTTACCGTTGTGCGCCAGGCAGAGCGTGCCGTGCGGGGTGGTACCGAGAGTCGGCTGTGCGTTAGCCCAGTGGGATGCGCCGGTGGTGGAGTATCGGGCGTGGCCGATAGCGTGGTCGCCGGGCATGGAGCTGAGGGTGGCTTCGTCAAAGACCTGGGAGACGAGTCCCATGTCCTTGTACACGTGGATGCGTTTGCCGTTGCTGGTTGCGATACCTGCCGATTCCTGGCCGCGGTGCTGGAGCGCGTACAGGCCGTAGTAGGTTAGCTTTGCCACGTCCTCGCCGGGTGCCCAGACACCGAAGACGCCGCAGGCGTCCTTGGGGCCGTGGTCAATCGGATCGAGGTCGTGAG
>ERZ773212.238-NODE-238-length-29300-cov-4.243700_pt1 | contig 29300 bp, 32 predicted proteins | sample MGYA00581005_ERZ773212 | MGnify/ENA primary metagenome ERZ773212 (study PRJEB29015, sample SAMEA2738154) | human oral metagenome | biome: human oral; feature: human-associated habitat; material: saliva | place: China | collected 2196 ... | reverse complement strand
TCATTCCAGAACCACGGAAGCGGATGATTGACCGGGGCAATTACCCAATCATCATCAAGCCAATCCGGGTCTTGCAGTATGAAAGTTCCGTTAACTTCTTTTTCAATCATTTCGATTTTTGTTTTCATTATGTTTTCCGTCCTTTCGCCGCTTTAGCGGCAATTCCTAATCAGATAATTAATAGATATCTGTTGAGTTAATTGTATCAAAATTAAATATATAAGTCAATCAACGTTTTATATTTGTAGTGCATGAAAAAGCCTAAACCGTTGCAATACGTGAATAGGTAAGTATAAGATTTTTACTTGACAATAGTACGCAATGTGTACTATAATAAAGACATAAATTAATGGTATTGCCGTAAAGGCGGCGAAAGGAGAAACATCATGAACGAATCTAAAAAAGTAAGAGAAAGCTTACAGATGTCTCAACAGGCGATTGCGGAGCATTTCGGAATGCCCCGGAGAACGTGGCAAGATTGGGAACGAGACGAACGGACGCCCCCCGAATGGGTTAAATCCTTAATTCTTAAGGACTTAGCGGAACTTGCCGAAAAACAGAAAACGGCAAGAGACAGCTGGGGCGGGGTTGTAAAATATAAGGATTGCGCCTTAGCGTTCGCTCGTGATTCCCGGACGTGGCCTAAAGATTCATATGATTCTTTGGGTTACGTGACGGAAGGCCGTGCAGGTGAAGATTATCATATCTCTTGCGACGGAGACGGCGGCGGCCTTGATATTTCATGGGCTTTTCAACTTTCGGATGAAGAAGTTGAAAACCGGGCGGCGGATGAGTTTGTAAACGTCATGACAGAAAACGCCCGGCTACTTATTGAAGAAGCGGCATATGACGAATATACGCCGGATGAGTTCATCCAGCGGATGAACGACATAAAAGAGTTTTTCTAAAACTAAAACGCATACCGATAATAAAAAAGGCTAAGCGCTTAAAAGTGCTTAGCCTTTTTCAATTTTAACAAGAATGCTTTTTGAGATTTTCATTTTGGATTTTCTAGCCAAAAAAAAGCCCTTACAGTTTCAAAAAACTGTAAGGGCTTTAAGGCCGTTTATTGATTTTTAGCCGGATAATCAAAGTCATAAGACTTGCGCCAAAGGTCGTATTTTTCAATTACTTCATAGGCGGCGACGGCGATAGCGGTCGTGAGATAGTCATAGTCACTAGTGCCGCTAAGCACGTCAGACCATGAAAGTCTTACGCTTGCCCCGGTGAAGAAGGTGCAGGTCAGGGAATGGAGACCAAAACGCCAGTTGCCCATTCTTTCGGATACAACTAGCGACCACGACCATCCGGCATAAGTTCCGGTATAGACGGTAAATCTAATATTGGGGTCGGAATCTTTATAGATACACCGGATTTTTTTCAAGCCTTCTTTAACTTTTTCTTTGTTGTACATGAGAGTACACCCCTTTCGCCGCCCTTGCGGCAATAAAATAAAGTTTAATTTACGATTACAGTATATCAAATATAAATATAAAAGTCAACTAATCAAATACATACGGAGTTTCAAAGTCCGGGGGTTTTACGTCTTTACCATAGAAATTAAGCGGGATATTGTTAATATCATCGTTGAGTTTCATCAGTTGTAATATTGATAATGTTCTCAATAATGCAGATAATTCTGTTTTTTCTTCGTCTGTCGCTCCGGCACATAATAATACTTTGTCCGGAATCGCTTTATATCCGGATAACGTAATATCTGACCGGGGGATAGTCTGGAATAATATCATTTTTTGACGTGGTGTAAATTCCGGTAATACGACGCCATCAATTAACACGCCGTAATTGTGAACAGCGGTATGAACACGACGGCTAAAACCGCCGCCACGGGTTGACCTATGAACATGTGCATAATCCCACATATGTTTTAATTCTTTAGTTAAGTAAAGAGGCTTTTTCATTTTCTCATCACCTTTCAAAAGCTTAAAAATACACTTTTAATCATATCATATTATAATACAAATGTCAACAAACATCATGCGAAAAAACGGGCGAATTGCAGAAAAAGCAACGTTATAAAATCCGTTTTAAGCCCCTAAAATTAAAGTTTAGGGTAATATATGCGAAACGGTTAAACGTCTTTAAAACTGATATAAACGTAAATTTTAGGCGTTTGAAAACTGGTAAAACCTTGAAAACGGACAAAAAAGCACCCTACATCGTTGTAATTATGACCTTGCGGGGTGCAGGTGTGAAAGAATGGAAGCGGGTATGCTGGAATGTAAACATAAAAAAGGCTATCCGATTAATCGGATAGCCTTTTTCAATTGCCTTGCGGTTAAAGCATGGCGGCGACGGCTTTTATATCGTCGTCGTCCAGTCGACTGGTTATAAAGTCGACCACGTCGCGGGCGTCGACGCTTTCAATATTCCCGTACCCGTCGAACGTGAAGAAGTCGGCGGACGGGGAATATTCTCCGTAAAAAATCATGTTCACCAAATCGGACGGATTAAAACCCGTCATGAGTTCGTCAAATTCCCACATGGAATATAATGCGCTGTCCGGGTCGTTGAGTTCATCCCCGACGTACTCCGAATATGCGGCCGCTAAGTCGTAAACGTCCGCATTGTCAATAATTCTCATGGCCTTTTCGTTTGTCATTATAAAAACCCCTTTCGCCGCCCTTGCGGCAATTAAATTTCAGATAAAAATTATTTATCTGTTGTAATTAGTATATCAAAATTAAATACAAATGTCAACAAAAAATAGCAAAATTGATGGGAATTTATATATTCTTTAATGTCGTATAATGTCGCTTGTTTCATGCTTTTACGTTATGTATAATGTAAAGTGAAAAAGTCGAACGGAGATTATTAAGCCGTTCGACTTTTTGACGTTTGCAGTATTAAATGATAACAGTATTGAGAACGACAACGGCGACCGGCGACCGGCGACCGGAGACCCGGAGTCCCGGAGTCCCGGCACAAGTGAGAGCCTAATTGATAATGATAATATTCTCAAGACAATTATCATTCTCGTTCTCAATACGAAGGTACTTTCGCTACAAATGGCTTGAAATAGGGGTCGGGCGCCCCGCCCCAGTTAATTAGTTATGATTTTTTCTCATAGATTATAGAAAGGCTAGGTGATTTTTGCGTGGACGTTTCAAAGAATTTTGGCACGCTAACGGTGAGCCAAACAGCAATGGGTAAAGTCCTAGGCATTTCACAGCCGCAAATCAGTCATTTAGCCAAAACAGGCGTACTTTTGCGGAGTGAAGATAGCAAGATTTTACTCATCGAAAGTATGCGTAATTACTACATGAGAAAAGTGGACGCTCCGACGGACAGAGATATAAGTTTAGACCGTGAAAAAACGCTACACGAAAAAGCAAAGCGTGAAATTGCGGAACTAAAATTAGGTGAACTGAAAGGGCAGTTACACAGGACAGAAGATATAGACTTTATGCTAGGCGGCTTAATCACCGTCTTGCGACGCAACCTTTTAGCTATGCCCGCAAAAATGGCTACTAGTCTAGTTGGCAAGGATACCGATGAGGTAAACGAGATTATGACTAAGTACATAAATAGTGCATTATCGGAACTTGCTACCTTCAAAGCCGCCGACTTAGAAAGGTTAGAAGAAGATGAAGAAGAAAACTAACACTAACAAACGGCCTGCAAAGAAGGAGCAAGTACCCGATAAGACTCTAGCGGTATTTCAGCGACTGATAGAAGGACTTGAACCGCCGCCGAACATGAGCGTATCGGAGTGGGCTGAAGCCTACAGAATCATTCCTTCCGAATACGGTGCAGACGCAGGTAAGTGGGTTAGCAAGGACTATCAGATACCTATTATGGACGCTTTTACAACGAAAGGCGTTACTAAGGTTGTGGCCATGTTAGGAGCGCAGTTAGGTAAATCAGAAATCCTGTTCAACTTGTTAGGCAGGTACATTCACCTAGACCCTTGCCCTATGCTAATGGTACAGCCGACGGTAGAAGATAGTAAGGACTTCTCAAAGGAACGTCTAACACCCACTATCGAACAAACGCCTGTACTTGCAGAGAGAATACACGACCAGAAGTCACGAAACGGTGACAATACCATTCTAAAGAAGCTGTTCGCAGGCGGCTACCTTGCGTTAGTTGGTAGTAATGCACCGAGCGGCCTTGCGAAGCGTTCTATCCGAATACTGGTATGTGACGAAGTAGACCGATTTGCGACCAGTGCAGGTACAGAAGGCGACCCTGTTTCACTAGCCATCAAGCGTACTTCTAACTTCTGGAATCACATCATCGGGCTATTTTCCACACCGACAGACGAAACGAGCCGCATATATAGAGAGTATATGCTAGGCACGCAGGAAGAATGGCGGTATAAATGCCCTAATTGTGGTGAATGGCACTGGTTAACTATTGATGATATGCGGTACGAGTATGACGAGTTTGATAAAAACGGTGAGAAGTCATACGCCGTACATTCAGTAAATTGGCTTTGCCCCGATTGTGGCTTTTCTTATACAGAAGCCGAGATGAAGCAAGCCGAACAAGGCTATATAAAGTTAAATGAAGGAGTCACGGCTACACGGTCATTCCACGTAAACGCTTTTACGTCACCGTGGGTACGTTGGACTTCCATTGTACAGGAGTATTTAGAAGCTAAAGACGACGAAGAGTCGCTAAAGACGTTCGTAAACACCAGACTTGCCGAGGTATACACCCCCGACGTTACTATGACTGAAATAGAACCGCTGTTAGACCGCCGAGAAGAGTATGAAGCGGAGCTACCAGACGGAGCTTTACTTCTCACGTGTGCAGTTGATACGCAGGACGACCGACTGGAGTACGAGGTTTGCGCATGGGGGGAAGGCGAGGAACGATGGGGAATCAGAAAAGGGATAATCATCGGTACACCCGAAGAGAACGGGCAGGTATGGAACGAACTGTTATCCATTATCACCCGTGAATATCACTTCAAAGACGGCAAATCAATCCGAATCGCACGTACCTTTATTGACCGTGGCGGTCACTATTCGGACGGCGTAGACCATTTTTGCTTTATGAACCAAGTAAATAACGTGTTCGCCATTATCGGTGCAACACGGTTTGACGCTAAAATCATTGATAAATTATCACCTGTAAAGGCTATGCCGAGCCTTAAAATAGTAAATATCGGCGTAAGTACCTGTAAACAGCACGTATTACAGCGCCTAAAGGAAGTTACCGAAGTGGGAAGCAGATACATGCACTTCCCGTTAGGCGATGACAGAGGGTATGACAGGCGGTATTTTAAGGGCTTGTTAGCCGAACGACTTACAACCGTAAAAGAACACGGCAGATTAAAGCAAAAATGGGTAAATGTAGCGTCAGATAAACGTAATGAACCTATTGACCTTGCTGTTTATAACTTTGCTTGTATGAAGAGTTTGAACGTGAACTGGGCAGAGTATAAACGTGATTTAAACCGAGTACATGCACCCGAAAGCAACGAAAAACCCGTAGAAAAGGTTACGGTACAGCGTAAATATGGGTGCATAAGGGAAGGAGTGAGAGTCTAATATGGCAGATACCGTTGAACAAGCACGCTTACGGCGACTGTTAGAAGCCGAGCAGGAAATTATTCGTTCCCAAGAATGGCAAGACGGCACGCTAAAGAACAGACGAGCCGACCTTAAAAGCGTTACAGCCGAGATTAACAAGCTCCGAGCGGCAGGCGTTACGCTTGATGACGAGGTAACAGCACCGTCTAACCGTCGCCGAGGTATGGCAAGGCGTGTAATTTTTATTGACTAAGGGAGAACCGAATGCGTAAAAAACGGAAAAAACAGTTGCAAACGGCAAGAACACCTACTGAACATACCGTGAACGTTCGCCGCAACCGTGTAATCAACACGGGATACAGCGAAAACGGTGCAAGTAGCACGAAAGGCAGTCTTGCCGCATGGAATCCTATGCGTAGCAGTCCGCAAAGCGATATAGACGCTAATTTGGACGTGTTACGGGCAAGAAGTGCAGACCTTGTAATGGGTACGCCCGTTGCGGCAAGTGCTATCAACACTTCTAAAAGCAACGTAGTGGGTGCAGGGCTTAAACTTTCACCTAGGCCTAGCTATAAGCTGTTAGGTATTACCGCCGAAGCCGCCGAAGAGTGGGCAAGGGAAGTAAAAGCCGAGTTTGATTTATGGGCTTTGTCTAAGCATTGCGATATAGCCAAGCGTAACAATTTTTACGACTTGCAGGACGTGATATACACGGCCTATCTTATCGACGGTGACAGCTTTGCCCTTTTTAAGTATCGGGATAGTACACCGTATATGCCTTACGGACTCCGACTTCAATTATTAGAAGCCGATAGGGTGAGAAATCCTAATGCGTCGTCAATCGCAAGCCTGTATGGTAATACCACGGTTATTATTAAGAATGCGGACAACGGTAATAGAATCATTAACGGCGTCGAAGTGGACGACGACGGCGCAGTTGCCGCATACTGGGTATCGAACCGCTACCAATATGACCCTACTGATGTATCGGGCATACCGAAGTGGACGAGAGTAGAAGCCTTTGGTAGCCGTTCGGGAATGCCCAATATTTTACAGATTTGTCATGATGAAAGGCCGTCACAGTATCGTGGCGTACCCGAATTAGCCCCCGTAATTGAAACCTTAAAGCAGATAGGTAGATATACGAACGCAGAACTTACGGCGGCTATCGTGAAGTCTTTCTTCACTCTATTCTTTATGGAAGCCGAACAGCACGATGACCCCGAATTTCCTATTGCAGAAGCCTTGAACGGTACACATCAAACAAGAGAAGTGCTAGACCCGAACTCTTTGCAGTTGGGTGCAGGAACGATTAACACCATTCCCGCAGGGTACGAATTAAAATCGACTGACCCCCAGAGAAACTTATCGACGTTTGAGCCGTTCATGCGTGAACTGATTAAGCAGTTGGGAGCGGCACTAGGTATTCCGTATGAAGTGCTTATGAAGTCCTTCAATGCGTCGTATACCGCAAGCCGAGCCGCACTATTGCAGGCGTGGGCAGGGTTTAAAATGCGTCGTGAATGGTTTTCAAGAGATTTTTGTCAGCCCGTGTATGAAGCATGGCTTACCGAAGCCGTTGCAAGAGGACGGGTGAAAGCCGAAGGCTTTTTCAACGACCCTAAAATAAAGGCCGCATGGTGCAATGCAGAGTGGTACGGCCCGACAATGGGAGTCTTAGACCCTGTAAAAGAAGCCGAATCCGCACAAATGCGTGTTATGTTTGGCCTAAGCACGAGGGAAAAAGAAGCCGCAGAAATGACTGGTACGGACTGGAACGAGAATATAGAACGGTTAGCTATCGAACGCAAGCGATTATCTGAAAGCGGCTTGCCTGTATATCCTAACGTTGTAGGCGTATCAGTAGCCGAAGGCGAAAATTTAGAAGAAAGGAGTGATACCGATGACTAAGTTTTGGAATTTCGCCCCCAAAGACGAAAAAACCGTAGAGTTACGAATCGACGGAGATATTGTTGATGACTCCGACGTATGGCTTTATGAGTGGATAGGCGAAACATGTACTTCACCGAACGCCTTTAGAGAAGCCTTAAATGCGTACAAAGGCATGAACATTAACGTGTGGATTGACAGTTTCGGCGGCAGTGTATTCGCCGCTACAGGCATATACAATGCCCTTGCAGAACATGCACGCCAAGGCGGTACAGTTACCACTATCGGCGACGGCAAAGTGATGTCAGCCGCAACTGTAATTTTCATGGCAGGGCAGAAGCGGCAAGTCACTAAAGGATGTGTATTTATGATACACAATCCGCTTACAAGTGTAGGCGGCTATGCCGAGGACTTACGCAAGACGGCCGATATATTGGACGTAGTGAAGGAGTCTATCATCAACGCTTACGAAAGCACGGGCAAGAGCCGTGAGGAACTTTCTGATATGATGAACGCAGAAACCTACATGGACGCAAGCCAGACCGTGCAAGAAGGCTTTGCAACGGAAATATTACAGGTAAGCGAAAAGGCCGCCGACAATAACAGCCCCGTAAGGGCATTGGCACGCAAAGCTATTGTGGCTTACGCAGAAACAGATGTTACCAATTTACAAAAAATCATTAAAGGAGAGAACGGCAACATGGAAAAGAAAGCAGAAATCAAGAACGTTGCGGACTTGAAGAATCAGTACACAGACCTTTGTGAACAGATTAAAAACGACGCAATCAAAGCAGAACGTAGCCGTATGCAGGCGTTAGACGCATTAGCAGACGGCAGTGAACAAGTAGCACAGATTATCAATCACGCTAAAGAAACAGGACAGACGGCAGAAGATGTACAGTTTTTCGTGGATACGGCTAAGGCCGCAAACGCAAAAACCGTAGCTGTTTCTGACGTAGCCGAACCGAATGTAGACAGCATTGTTGACAAAAAAGTATCGGGAGCGGAAAACGTAGGCGTTGATAAGGTACACAACGAAGCCGACGAAGAACGAGAAGGCATTAAAGCTATGGTTGAAATGCTTAACAGAAAGAGAGGTAAATAATAATGGCAGAACGCATTACACAAGTAGCAACCGCACAGTATGATGAATTGATTGGCGGCGCAAATCCGAACGCAGTAGCAACAGGCGTTACCATCGCCGCAGGTGAAGGTAAACTGACCCGTGGCACGTTGCTTAAATTCGACACAGGCAAGTACAAAGGTGCAACGGACGCAGACGAAGTAGTAGCTGTTCTTTGTGACGACGTAGACGCTACTCACGAAGTAAACACCGAAGCCTACTTCACAGGCGTATTCAATGCAGAAAAGTTGAAGTTTAAAGGCGGCACGGGTGACATTTCTAAAGTTATTGATAGTATGCACAAGTACGGTATGCTTGTAGTTAAATTACATAAATAGGGGGACACCACAATGGCATTTGATGTAAACAGCACATATACGATGTTACAGGCTATTGAACAGGCCTATGCACCGAACACATTTTTCCGTGACACGTTCTTCCCGAACGTAGAAACGTTCACGACGAATTACGTTCTCATGGATATTCAAAAAGGCGGCCGCCCGCTTGCACCGTTCGTATCCCGTAATGGCAATACGGTAAATATGCAACGTGAAGGCCGTAAGACGAACATGTACGAACCGCCCATTTTAGCTCCGAGCCGCACCATCAACACGAAAGACGTTGAAATGCGTGGCTTAGGCGAAAGCATTGTATCCACAAAAACGCCCGCAGAACGTGCAATGGAACTCCGCACACGTGACATAGTGGATTTGCAGGATATGATTGTACGCCGCCATGAATGGGAATGCGCACAGGCTATGTTGTTCGGTAAGTTTGACATTACAGGCTATGCCGCAAACGGTACGGCTGTTGTAACGGATACGGTAACGTATACAGACTTCACGCAGAAGAAAACACTTAGCGGTGCAGATATGTGGAGCAATCCGACAACGGCAACGCCGAGAGACGTATTGCAGGAAGCATATCAGGCAATTTCGCAGAACGCTAATCTGTTGCCCGATTATGTAGTAATGAACAGCAAGACGGCAACGGCATTGCTTAAATGTAAGCAAACGCAAGACTTCTTGCTCCGTCCGCAGGCAAATCTCAATCTCATGAGCATTGCCCCGAAAGTGTTAAGCACTTCCGTTACGTTGTTCGGCGTTATTACAGAGTTGGGTAACTTGCCTATCTATGTATACGACGCAGTATACACAGACGACGCAGGAACGGCACAGCACTTTATTCCCGACGGCTATGTAGTTATGGGCATTTCTGGACGTGGCAAGCAGTTGTTTGCGGCTATCACGCAGTTGGAAGGCGACGGCGAGTTTAAGACCTATGCAAGTGCATTTGTTCCGAAAGTATGGGATGATATTGAAAGCAACACTAAGAAGTTGGCAGTATCTTCCGCAATGTTGCCCGTACCTGCAACGTATGACGATTGGTACACGTTGAAAGTAATGTAATAACTTTAGGGAATAGGCGTTCCAGTGAGGAGCGCCTTTTGCCCTTTGTTTTCGTAAAGGAGAGATAGCATGTTAGTACAGGTAAATAGATTTAAAGTACAACACAACGGTGAAACGTTTGTCGCAGGCGACGTATTCGAGATTGACGACGTGCAGGGCAAGGCTTTAATCGAGTCGAGCGATGGCGAGCTTTCCGAACACACGGGTGCATATAAAACGGAAAGCGAAGAAGCGTCTAGCGACAAAAACGTAGATGAGTTAGGCTTGCCTAAAGTATCGGCGAAAGACACCGTAGGTAAGAACTAATGAGCCGCCTAGTCGAACACATGGCAACAGATATAGATGTGTTTTTCAACGACGCAGGCGAAGAAATTACCTACATTTCAGGGGATAAAAGCCGCACCATTCTAGCGATGGCAGAAGTAGGCGTAAACGATACTAAAAAGACTCCGCACGGACTGGATAGAAGTTACGGCGACGCAAGTTTTACGCTATATGACGACCCTGTAAAGGGCATTACCAGTCCGCACGCAGGGGATAAGATAGAGTATAAAGGCATACGGTTTAATTATGTGGCTATGGAACAGCACGTACCTAATGTGGTATGGCGGTTACGTTTCCTTAACAAGGAATCGGCTGTTCCTTACGGCAACGGCGTGTTCTAGGCGGTGAGCATATGGACTTACGAATAGAATACGAAGATAAGGCGAGCGCCTTTTTGTTGCAGGCCGCACAGGATAATCCTAAATGGATAGCGTCAGCCCTTAAATCAGCGGCATGGAAGTCACAACGGGTTATTAAAGAGGGTATTAAGTCAGGAGCGCCTAACGGCAAGCCTTACGCACCGAGAAGCCTTACCCCTAAACAGCGTAGGCTGTTGGAAGCGGCATTAGGTCACACACCTAAACGCACCTATCCGTTAATGGGTAGATTAAGGCAGGCAGTTGGTTACGATAGCCGCAGAGCTAAAGACGGCGTTGTAACTGTAGGATGGCTAAGCAAATCCGCTGTTCTCATTGGTAGTAAACAGCAAGAAGGCTTTCAAACGCCTATATCTGATAAGACCCGTAGGGCATTTGCCGCCGCAGGCATTATCTTACGTAGAGGTACGACAATGACGAACACGGCGGCAAGACCGACTTTCCCTGTAATGTTACCGAAGGTACAGCAAGTTGCGGCCGATACGGTAAGAGAAAAAATCATTTCTTATGTAATGGGTAACACGAGCCGTTCAGCTAAGACAAGTACCAGAACGTATAAAGTATATCAGTAGGTGAATGCATGGAACACACACTAGCATTACAAAAAATCATGAATGCGTGGTTTACTGATATATCACAGTCGCAAGATATAAAGGATTATTGTACGGAGCATTTCCACAAGAAGCCTAAATATATTGTAGGCGGCAACCCCCGTGAATCGCCGAGTGAGGAAGATTGCCCCTTTATCGTTGTCATGAATGACAACAAGTTGGAAGGTGAAGGATTAGACACTTATACCTATTCGGCGGTCATCGTGTGGGCTATCAGTAATACCGCAATGATAGTAGACGGAACGGAACAGCCTTTTGGCGGTTATCCCGAAGCCGATACTATCACACTAAAGGGTGCAGTAGAAGTAGACGAGTTAGGACAGCTTATATATGAAGTTGTTGCTAAATGTGCTATCGACCACGGCTACCCGTTAAGTAAAGTTGAGTACGACTTATCGCCTAAAGCGTCGTTTCCGCAGTTTGTTGGATACATGCGTATCGAAACTGAAATAGAACCGACTATGGGTGAAATTCTTGATTATTAAAGGAGATAAAACGAATGGCTAAACAAGCAAAGGGCATGAAATCTATTACGAACCTTTCGTTTGAAACGGCGTATGGCGTTGCGCCGACGGCAGGTAAAACGTATCGAGTACCGTTCAACAAGAACGGCCTTGCCGCAAAGCAGAACTTGATTGAAACGAACACAATCACAGGCCGCCGTGACGCAACGGAAGCAGGCGTAGGTCAGCTTGAAGCGTCAGGTCAGCTTGAATTGCCGTTGGATGTACGAAACGTTGGCCTTGTATTAAAGGGCATGTTCGGCGCTCCGACATCGACGGCAGTTACGTCAGGCGCAGGTACGCCGACACCGACAGGGCTTTACAAGCACGTCTTTAAAGTAGGCGACGAAATCCCGTCTATGACAGTAGAAAAGGGCTTTCCCGACATCAACTTGTTCTTCCAATACTTAGGCGTTAAATGCAACAAGATGAGTATTACGGCACAAGTTGGGAACAACGAAACGACTTACACCGTCGATACGATGGCGGCAAACGAAGATGAAAAAACCACCACAATGGCAGGTACGCCCGATAAGTTAGCGCTTACCCGTTTCAACAACGTAAACGCTACAGTTAAAGAAGGCGGCCAAGTGTTGGGTATTTGCCGTAAAATGACGCTTGATATGGACAACGGCCTTGACGGTGATACCTATTGCCTTAACGGTAAAAATTCCCGTCCTTCCATCAATGAAGGTACAATGGCCGTATCGGGTAGTATTGAAGCCCTGTTCGTAGACGATACGCTTATTAAGAAGGGTGCAGACATTAAAGAAACGTCGCTTGAACTTATCTTTACTAGAGATAAATTCAGCTTATCGTTCCTTATTCCCGAACTTATCTTTGAACGTACATCGCCTGCAATCGAAGGTAGCGCAGGAGTTAAGGTAGACCTTAACTACAAAGGCTATTATGCCGACGATACGAACAATTCTATCATTGTAGTAACGCTTATTAACGACGTTGCGTCTTACTAGAAGGAGTGTATAGAACATGGCAGAGAAGAAGGAACAAGATGTTAGCAAGATTGAAAAAGAAAACCGTGAAGTTTTGGACAAATTGGTTAAAGAAGGTAAGTTGCCTTCTTATCGTTCTTTAACGAGAAACGAACGTAAGAAACTGGACGAAAGCGGCCAGAACTGGTTGAAAACACCGATTAGCGACACACGGAACGCACTTGATGTACGTGAATCGTGCTATGACTGGATACTGGACAGCTGTTTCGGTGACTTTGACTTTGGCGATTTGCCTAATAACGTATGCCTTGCCTTTGCAGAAATTTGCTATGGCCTTACATACGGTAACAAGTTAGCCGAAAAAAACTAGTCGAGGTATGGCAATGGGTGAACGAAAAATCCGACTATTGCGACATGTGCAAAGAGTTAGGAAAAAACGTTGATTGTCATACTTGCGAAGATAGACAGCCTTATTTATGGCTAGAAAATGAAACCGCCTTTGCGCTATGGACACACGTTCAGACGCAATGGCGGTTTTGTTCATATGGTGCAGGAATGGGAGCAAGCGTACCTATTCCTTGCGGCCTAGACTATACAGCAGTAGAAAGAGTAGCGGCTATGCTTGATATAGAAATGACAGCAGGCCTGTTATATCGAATACAAGCGCTAGAAGTGTACACCCTTGACAACATAAGAAAGGAAATGGCAGACAATGGCAAAGAATGACGTACAAATAAATATCATAGGCCGTGACCAAGCGTCAGCCGCTTTCAAAAAGGTATCCGACCAAGCCCAAGCCAGCCGTAAACAGATAGAGCGTTTCGGTCAAAGTACGATACAGGTCAAGGGCATACTTGAGAACGCCGCAGGTTACGCCGCCGCTATTACAGGCATTGAGGGCATTGGAGCGGCGTTCCACCACACATTAGGAGAAGCATTCGAGTTTTACAAGACGATGGAAACGGGTGCTATCTCTATGGCAGGTACACTCATGACAATGGGTGAAGTGAACGGCAAGACGCTTGATTGGACTCAATCGCTAATGATGAGTAAGAAGCTAATGCTTGAACTTTCCGACGCCGCTTTGACGACAGGTGCTAGTACGCAGGAAATCAGCGACGTATTCCGAGCCATGCTACCTAATGCGTTATCGGCAGGTATGACGATTAAGCAAACGCTTTCTCTTGCGTCTACTCTTACCACGACAGGTAAGGCAATGGGCTTACAGGGAAACCTTCTTGCACGTGACGTACAGGATTTAATATCAGGTAAGAACATTAGCCGTACTAAGCTAGGTATCATCTTAGGCCTTACATCTCAAGATATTGCACAAGCCAAGCAGTCCGCAGGCGGCCTATTCAACTTCTTACAGGATAGACTCCGTGGTGAAGCGGAAGCGAACAAGCATTACCTTGAATCATACGAAGGCCGTGTGAACCATTTAAAAGAAGCGTGGGCTAGAATTAGCGGTACAGGCTTATCACCGTTCATTAGTCAGTTGACGAGTGAACTCACGACTCTTGCAGATAAACTTGTAGGCGTAGATATGGAGAACCACTCCGTACTAGGACTGAACAAGGACTTCTATGAAGGTATCCAAAACGCAGGGATTGTGTTTAGCCACTTAATCGAACAAGGTAAGACCTTTGCCAGTGATATGGGCGGAATAGTAATGCCTGCAATAAACGGTATCGCCGCAGGTATCGAATGGGGAGCAATACATGCGTCCGCACTTTTAAAGGCATTCATAGGGCTTACCGTAGCACAGAAGATAAACTACTATGTGCAGGATATACGTACAGGGTTTACGGGAGCGGCTAACGCCATTACAGGTGCAACGGAAGCGGAAACGGCGTTAGGCCGAGCGGCACAACAGACACGACTAGAGTATGAAGCACAAGCGGCCGCACTCCGTCAGCGTGACCTTGACTATAATGCGGCTATGGCGCAACATGCCGCAGGTAAAGCCGTAACTATAACAGGCAGTGAGGGCAACCTAGCGGCTATATCGGCTATTAAAGCCGAGAAAGCGGCACAGGACGAACTCACAGCGGCTATTGAACGGACTATGGCCGTTAGGATGAATGCGGTTGATTTATCGGCTAGTGTTCAGTTTGAAATGATAAGAGCCGCCGAAGCTATTAAGGCAGGCGAAGAAGAACTTGCCCGTTCTATCATGCTTACGACTCAAGCCTATGAAGCACGGGGAGAAGTAGCCGATGTGGTAGTAGCTAATATGCAAAGAGCCCTACTTGCTATGCAAAACGGCGAAACCGAGCTTGCCGAGTCGATACTCCGCACGAACGCAGAGCTTATCGAACAGGCAGGTGCAGGGTATACCGCAGGTGAAGCCGTAAAAGCAGGTACAGTAATAGCTACTCAAGGACAAGCTACTCTTGCCGACGCTACAGGGCTAACTACCGCCGAGATATTAAACCAAGGCGTTGTATCAATGGGTACAGGCGTTAAGGTATCACAGTTAGGTACGGCAGGAGCAATGGCACAGCGTGAGCTTGCCGCACAGACGGTCATTTCTACCACGGCCATAGAAGCACAAGGCGTGGCAGGGCTTTCCGCAGGAGCAACTATTGCCAAAGGTATGGCAGTAGCAGGAAATGCAGTTAGAGGGCTGTTATCTCAAGTGTGGAATTTGGCAGGGGGATGGCTAGGCGTTGCAATCGCCGTAGGCGTAGCTATAAAGGCTATGCACGACTACCAAGCCGACGTAGCCGCATATGATAGCCTACATCAAGTCACCGACCAAGACGGCGTATCGTGGACACAGCACTCTAACGGACAGTGGGAACGTACCGACAACGTAGGAAAGTCAGGGCTTGCACGTGACGCAGGTTTAAGCAATCAGCCTACAGGCGAGCAGTTAGAGTATCTGAACCGACAAATGGCCGCCCGAGAAGAGAATTTGCGTCAGCAACAACTGCAAAAAGAAGCTAAGGAAATGAAAGACAGCTACTTGCACATGAAAGAAGTGCAACAAATTGCAGGCATTGATGACTTAATGGACAGCGTACAAGGACGTTTCTCACACGGTGAAGGGAGCGAGGACGCTAAAGAAGCCGCAAAAGCGAGCAAGGAAGCGGCTAAGCAGACTAAAGCCCTTGCTAGAGCAAACGAATCTTACGCTAAGACCATTGAAAGTAACTCTAAGGCTATTCGTGACGCTAACAATAAACTGTTAAACATCATCGAGTCGTTAGACGAGAAGATACTAGACGAAACAGGCAGTCAATTCCAGATTGACATGCAGAAGGCCGAAAACTTCTACAAAAAGACACAGCGTGAAATCGCAACCACGGGTACAGTAAACCTTAAAGGCTTTAATAAGTCGTCCTTCACAGGCCAAGCCGCAAGTGTTGGCGAAGCCATGATACAGGCTACTCAAGACTTTTTCGGTACAAAGTATTATTACGGCGGCGGTCACGGTGACGACGGTGCAAACGGCCTTGACTGTAGCGGCCTAATCAACGAAGCGTTCAAGAAGTTGGGTATCAACATCAACGGCACGAACGATACGTTTGTTGAAGCGGCACAAAGTGCAGGAGCGTTCCATGCCGCAGGTGACGGGTACACACCGAAACGTGGCGACATCATACTAAGTGATAACTACATGCACAGCGGCATTTACGTAGACGACGATACGTATATAGCGTCTAACTCAAGTACAGGCGTAGGTGAGCACCATAACTGGAGTGGTGCTTTCAGCACGTCAGGCTACATTGATATGAACGCACTTGCCGCAAGTGTGGGAGTTTCTGTTGCAAACGCCATTCAAGATACGCAGGCCACACAAGCTACTAACTTACCGAACACCGACTCTATAGCGGTTATTAAGCAAGCCGCACAGGAAATGGGTTTCGGTAATGTAAACCTTCTTGCGGCGTTAGCGGCCGTAGAAAGTGGCGGCGGCGATGTAAACGCTATCAACCCGTGGGCTTATAACAGCGACACAGGCGCAACGGGTATGTTCCAGATATTGGACGGGCAGGACGTGGCAACGGCTAATGGACGGGCAAGCATAGCGGACTTATTCCCTAATTATAAGACCGACCCGTTAGAAAACGCTAAAGCGGCTATTACGATGTTCAACGATAAGTTAAGCGTAGCCGACGGTGATATTGATAAAGCCATTAAGCTATACGGCGAAAACACCGACGAGTATCTGAACAATGTAAAAGCGGCACTTGCCACTGTTGGCGGTGACGTTGACCTTACGCCTACTAAGCGAAGCACCTATTATTCTCCGTTAATGAAAACGGCGAACGAGAAGAACTTAGAGTGGCATAAACTTGCCGTCGAAAAGGCAAAACGTGAACAGGCTATCCGTGTACGGGAAGCCCAATCCGACATAGACGTTACGTCCGCAAGCCTTGAGCTTACAGGCGGTGAAGATGGACGGCTTGCAAAGCTCCGAGCCGAACGGGATGAAAAGATAGCTAAGAACAAAGACAAGCTCCGTGATTATTACAAGGCTACAGGCGATAAGGAGCTTGCCGAACGGCAGATGTACGTACATCAGCTTGCGATTATAAGCGAATCGGAAGAAAAAGAACGTGAAGCTATGCGTAACATTTCCGAAGAGTACGGCAAGCACTTGCAGGCCATGGGCTATCTGAACGGAGAGTTTCAGGCAGAAATCGACCGTAAGAGAGCCGCAGAACTGGAACGGTTTATAGCCTACCAGAAGGAACAGCTTGAAACGGCACAGCTTACCACGCAACAGCGGATAGAACTTGAAGAGCAGTACGCCGCTAAAGTTAAGGAAGCCCGTGACCTTGAAGCTAAAACGGACTGGGGAGCAGGCGTAAAATCGGCTATGGACTACATTAGGTCATACACGCAAGACATCGGCAAAGACATCAAAGAAGCATGGGATAGCGTTACAAACACTATCGAGAACGGTTTCAATAACATGCTTACCGAAAATAAGTCCTTTTCAGAACGTATGCGTGATATTTATGTAGGCATATCGAATGCCATCCTTAATATGATGATGAAAATCATCATGCAAGGGCTTATCATGCACACCGTCATGAAGATATTCGGTATACCCGCAGGCGGTGCAGGCGGCGGCGCAGGTACAGGCGGTGCTACCTTTAACCTACAAAGAGGTATCGGTTACAGTGGTATCTTTGGCCACCATGCTAGCGGCGGTATTGCTAATGAAGAGTGGTACGTTGCAGGCGAACACGGTGCAGAACTGATACACAACAATGGCGGCGCAGGTTATGTGTATAACGCTAGTCAGACGGCAAAGATATTCGCAGGTGCAGGACAAGGCGGTACAGGCACGCAAGCTCCGCAGAGTGTTGAGGTCAGAATCATAAACGAAAGTGGTAAAGAAGTAAAAGCTAAGTCTAGCGAATCTAAATTTGACGGACGTAAGCTAATCATTACCACGGTATTGAGCGCAATAGGTACAAACGAGATGGGAAGTCGTGACTTCCTTAAAGGAGCGATAGCAAATGGCTAATCTCAAGTTTCCGTCATCTATCATTAAACCTTCTTATGGTAGTACGGTTGACTATGAAGATATTAGCATTCGTTCCAAGATGGAAAACGGCGTTGTGAAGGCAAGACGTAAATTCACGAAGAGCCGTAAGACGTGGTTATTGAGATGGGATAGTTTGCCCGAAGCAGACTATCTCGTCTTAATGCGTTTTCTTACGAACGAATGTTACTTTTCGGCCGTTCCGTTCGAGTGGGAATGCTTTACCGACGGAAAGACCTACCTTGTTCGCTTTGCCGACAAGGAAAAATTTGAAACTAAAGCAGTTGGGTATTATTCAGGAAGTATTACGTTACAGGAGTGCTAAGCTATGTTAACGTTATCAGCCATCGCAAAAGCAGAAAAGAACAGACTTGACCCCGAAGGCGTTTTCATTCTTCTGTTAGAACTCATCATACCGATGGAAGGCCTAGAGCCTATCAGAGTGTGCTACAACACAGAGGACATTACGTGGAACGGCCAGTTATGGCAGGCCTTTCCGCTTGAAATCGGGGAAGTTACCGAGGATAAATCAGGGAGTATCCCGTCTTTTGAAATTCGAGTAGACAACACGAGCCGAGCTTTGACATCGTACATAGAAGCGTCTAACGGTGCTAACAACGCCGACGTAATTATACGAGTTGTTAATTCTAAGAATCTTTCGTCTACTGAACCCGAACTGGAAGAACACTTTAGGGTAGCAAGAACAAACGTCACAGAGTCGTGGGTAACTATGACGGTAAGTACCGAGTATAACCCTAATAGCCGCAGACCGATTGACCGCTATTCAAAGAACAACTGTAGGTATAAAGAGTTTGGCGGCGCACTTTGCGGCTATACGGGAAGTCAGTATAAGACCTGTAACCGCACGCTTTCCGATTGTAGAAAACGAGGGTGCAGTAAACGCTATGGCGGCTTTGCAGGCGTTGACCAAGGCGGTATATACATATGATTGAGTATGAAAGTCTTATCGGCATACCGTGCAAAGACGAGGGCAGAACCCTTGAAGGCCTTGATTGTTACGGCCTTGTCATGGAAGTATATCGTCGTTTTGGCATTGAGCTACCCGAATACTGGGCTAGTTTCGACGACGACGAAAAGGTATCAGCCATCATTCACGAAGAAATCAAAAAACCTATATGGAAAAAAGTTGAGGGAGAGCCGCCTGTACCGAGCGTTCTAGCCATACGGCTAGGCGTTCCGAAAGGCGTAATCAACCACACGGGAGTCTATATAGGCGACGGAAAGTTTATCCATTGCAGGGCTAAAACAGGCGTAGTAGTAAGCCGAGTGGACAGCCCCGCATGGCATAAAACGATAGAAGGCTACTATGTGTATGCAGGAGAAGAATAAAACATGATAACTGTAGTATTTGTCAAGAATCCGTTCGAGCCGACAAAAGATAGAGAGATACATACGTTCCTGTTCCAAGAAGGCTACACAGTCGCCGATTATGTAAGGCAATGTGGAAGCGAACTTGAGATGAAAGACGTTGTAATCTCTAAGAACGCACACACGTTTAACGGCGATAAAGCGGTACAAGACGGTGATTTTATAGTCTTTTCACCCGTTGTAGCCAAGAGCGGCGGCAAGAATCCGCTACTTATTATTGCCACAGTCGCCTTAGCCGTTGTATCAGGCGGCGTTGGCGGCTTAGTCGCAACTGGTCACTGGGGGATGGCGGCCTTAACGTCAGCCACAGGATGGGCGGCTATCGGCGGTTACTTAGCGTCAGCGGCGGTTATGTTCATCGGCGGTCAGTTGATACAACATGCCTTTGGCACAGCAACGCCTAAGCTAGGCACGAACAAAGAAAACCCTACTTACAGTTGGGGAGATATACAGACAACGCAAGGGCAGAACAATCCGATACCCCTTACCTATGGGCTAGTACGGTCAGGCGGTCAGACTATCGGCAAGTATCTGTATTCTAAAGACGACAAGCAGTATTTGAATTGGCTTGTATCAGCAGGCCGAGGTGAGCTTGAAATCACAGACGTAAGACTCAACGATAACCCTGTAGCTAACTATAAAGACGTAGAAGTTACTATCCGAAACGGCACGAACGACCAAGAAGTCATACCGAACTTCAATGACACCATATCGTCTAAAGTGCTAAATTATGAAATCCTTAACGACGAATGGCGCACCGACATAGTAACAGGTAACGCCACGGAAGGTATCATCTTTTACGTTGAGTGCAGTAACGGGCTTTATTACGCTAAAGACGACGGCAAGTTAGGTGACGCATGGGTAGAAATTGCCGCCGAGTATGCCAAAGTTGGCACACAAGACTGGAAGCAAGTACCTACTAGCCGTATAACAGGCCATCAGTCAGGTGCATTGCGTAAAGAGTATCGAGTCGATAACATTCCCGAAGGTGAGTATCAGGTACGAGTCAAAGTAACGGGCAGAAGTCACGACCGAGATAACAGCCGAGCGTCTACCCGTATTTACTGGACAGCTGTTGCAAGTATCGTATATGACGACTTTGCCTATCCGTGTATTGCCCTTATCGGTATCAAGGCGATGGCCACAGACCAGTTGAGCGGCAGTCCGACGCTAAAGTTTATGAAAGAACGTAAGTACGTGTACGTCTATAATCCGAACACACGGCAGTACGAAACACGACCTGCAAACAATCCTGCATGGGCGGCGTATGACATGATACACCAAGCCGACAAGGTCAAAGACGCACGCAACGGCGAAGAGGTTTATATCGTAAGAGGAGCTAAAGCAGAGCTTATGATGTATGACCGTTTCGCCGAGTGGGCAGAGTATTGCGACCGCTTTAAACTCTACTGCAACATAGAGATAAACCAAGTAGGCGAGCTGTTAGAGCTTACGAACAAGTATATATCCGCTGTTGGTAGAGGGATGGTTATTCCTTTCGGTACGAGGTTTGCCCCCGTATGGGATGGCCTTAAAGACGCAGTACAGATGTTCGGCATGGGTAACATTAAAGAAGGCACGTTCCAAGAGGACTTCCTAAAGACTTCTGATAGAGCAAACGCCGTGGAAGTTACCTTCACGAACAAGCAAAAAGGCTATCAGCAAGACACGATTAAGGTATACTCCGATACGTTTGATACGGACGAGTACGACAATACAACACAGATAGCTTACCCTGCAATAGACAATATGGAGCAGGCCTATCGGGAAGGAAAGTTTCAACTGTTCTGTAATCAGAAAATGGTACGTACCGTTTCGTTTGAAGCCGATATTGACGCTATCGCTTGTACCGTAGGCGACGTGATTATAGTAGCACACGACGTACCCGAATGGGCTACATCGGGAAGTATCGTAAGCGTTAGCGGAAATACCGTTATACTAGACGCTCCGATTAATAATTACGACGCCCAAAAGCGCTATATTTTCGCCTACAGAGCTTGTAACAATGACGTTAGGTACGAGGTAGCATGTACCGTTAAAAACGTCACAGAAACGACTACAGAGGTGCTTTTATCGTCGATACCCGACGAAGCTCCGCAGGCAGGAGATGTGTATGATATTGCTAAAGCGCAGATAAAGAGTAAGAAGTTTGTCGTCCGTTCTATCTCAAGAGCGCAAGATTTTACCCGTAAAATAGAAGGCCTTGAGTACAACGAGGACGTGTTCAATGAAAATTACGATATTCCTACTATTAACTACTCCGACGCAGATAACCGTACCGCACAAAACGTTTCGAGGGTGATAGCTAATCATTATTACTGGACGAACAGCGACGGTACGAAAGAAGGCAAGGTTTCCGTAGCGTGGGATATTGACAGTCCTTATTCTAAGTTTATCGTATCGCTTTCAAGCGACGGCGGTCAGACGTGGGATACGGTGCAGGACACAACAGCAACGACTCTTGATTTACCTGCAAAGTATGACGGTACATATACCGTAAAGATAGTCACGATATACGGCCTAACAGCGTCTAATGGCGTTCAGACGGCGGTTACGCAGTCGATAAACATATCCGCACCCGTAGCCCCTACTGCAAGTAGTGTGGCCTTTGTAACGCCGCCGAGTGACGTTACAACAACGGGCATGGAACTATGGTTAGGCATTACAAGTGACAGCCCGTCTACTTATAAGCAGGACATCTACATAAGCGAAGATAACCAGACGTTCTTACCCATTGGAAGCGCTATAGGTAAGGCACATGTGGGTACGCTATCATCGGCTATATCCGCTACTGATACGACCATAGCGGTACAATCCGATGATTTTACTAACGGCGGCAGTCGTCTTATGGCAAACGTAGTTTGTATCGGTGATGAGTTTATCACCTACCAAACATCGACCCGTACCGACAACATCTACACCCTAAAAGGTTGCGTCCGTGGAGCTTACGGCACGGTAGCGGCTAATCACGGTAGCGGCGTACAGGCCGTGGTGATAGATAACAGACTGTTTGAAGCCCCTATAAAGAAAGAGTACGCAGGCAAGAAACTGTACTTTAGGGTAGTACCGACTCCGCTTATCGGCGTTGGCACGGTAACGGTTAATGACGTTCCGTCGCTACCTTACACCATATCACGCTACTACATACCGCCTGTAACGGACGTGGTTGCGTCGATTAAGTACGCACAAGGCCAAGACAGAAACGCCAAGTACGATATTAAAGTAGAGTGGCAGAAGCCTAACATCTCAAGCTACCTTGCAGGCGACGTGTGGTATAAACGAACAGGCGATACAGAGCGGCTGTTCGGGGGAAGCGGTACAGAACAGGTTATCATTCCGCAGGCGGTTGTAGGCGCAACGTACCATGTAGCTGTTGTTACCCGTGATAGATGGAACAACACGAACGACAAGGACACCGCACCGAGCCGAGACGTACTAGTATCCATGAAGTCCGACATACCGAACGCTCCGACTAACTTTAAACTTACATTCGGCGATACCGCTAAGGTATCGTGGGATGAAGTAACGAATACCGACGTTGCGTTTTACGAGATACGGACGGACGACGTTGTGGGTACAAGTGCAGGGCTGTTGCTCCGTACTACTGATATACAAGCGTCTTTAACGCTTGTAGACAGAAGCGGCAATCTGTATGTATTTGCCCGTAACGTTATCGGTCAGTACAGCACGGGAGCTACTCTTTCGTACAACAAGCCGAAGCCTAAAGCACCTACTAACACTGAAGTCAAGGCCTTACAAGGCGGCGTTGCCGTAAGGTTTGCGGCCATTCCGTCAGGGTGCAAAGGCGCTAATGTGTACATCGATAATGACGTATTCTTCACCGCCACAAACGTGTTCCAGACGATACTACAGCCTAACGTGTATAACGTGAAGGTATCGTATGTAGACCTGTTCGGAGAAGGCGAGATAAGCGGTCAACAGGCCGTGACAGTCAAGTTTGAAGTTACTAAAGATATGCTAGATAGAGAAACCCTAGGGCTAAATGAGATAGACAGGGCTATCGCTAAAATCGAAGGCGACGTTGGCGTAGTTAAGTCCGACATCACAGGTACGCAGTCACGTATCACGCAGTTGTCAAACAGCGTCGATATGCGGATAAACAGTTTAGACGGCAAGGAGCTTATCTCACGAATCAACTTATCACCGACTGGAACACGAATTGATGGCAGGCTGTTGCATGTCACAAGTGACGCAGTGTTCGACCAGAACATCATCACGAAAGGCATGATACAGGCAGGAGCGGTAACAGCCGACAAAATGCAGGTAGATAGCTTATCCGCAATTACGCAGAACGTAGGCGAACTGCACGGCGGTACGATAATCGGCGGTACGTTCCGCAACAACGACAGCAGTTTCCAAGTCTTACCGAACGGCGACATCATCGGCGCTAATATTATTGGTAGCCGCATAGACGCTAAGTCTGTATACGCCGAAGGGGAACAGCTTAAGCCCGTGCATGTATCAACGCAAGTCGTTGATAGCGGCGATAAGCTTGTATTACCCGAAGGGTATTCTATCGAGAAGTCGATTATATACGTGCTTGAGTATGACTTGATTAGAGATGATTATTTTGCGAGCGGTATTGTTGCAGGCACAGATTACAACGGGCAAACGCAGAAATACTATTGGATAAACACCACAGAGTATCTACCGAACAAGACAGACTTTGGCCGTACAGACTGGATAAACGGAGATTTACCGCACCGCGTAAATGAAGAGCTAAAGCGTCGTTTTCCCGTACACGTTGAAAAAGAAGAAACTAAAAGGGTAGTTGACTGGTTTAACAATCGCAGTAATTTTACTTACACGCACAGCACCTTAATGAATCAGAGAGCCGTGTGGGGAATACCTTACGTAAATCAGGGCTATTATAACGAGAATATGTTTGTGTTTTTCGGCTATCAGGCCGACGCTATCTTTCCGCAGGTACGTACAAGCCGAATGGGACGTGGCGTAGATAAAGACGACCCCCAATTCGGAAAGCACATAGTAGGCGTAGCCGACGACGGGACGTGCTATAACTGCAAAGTTATTTACGGTTTAAAAGGCGACCCCCGACGACTGTACACCACGTGGGGAACGATTAAAGTATGCGTCGTATCGTTCTGGTAAAGGAGTGGGAGAATATGTATTACTACTTTCGTTCGGACGGGTCGTGCAAGGCACAGTCCGGGTTACGACTTCCGTATAAGGACTGTACGGAGATACAAGACCCCGTCAATTACGACATCTCAACTATAGAGCTTAAAGACGGCAAAATCGTAAAGCGTGAGATTAAAGAAGATGTACCGCTTACTCCGATTGAGCCGTCAGAGCCGCAAGAAGTTGACTCACCCCAATTAACGGATATGCAAGAACAAATTATGGCGAGTATTGCTGAATTATCTGAGGCAGTGGCAGCTCTGGCTGAAGGGGGTGAGTCATAATGCTTGAGCTGATTTCTACTATTTTATTATTTATAAAGGAGTGGTTATATATGAGAATATTCAAAACGATGATACCCATTTACGGATGGCAGGTTCTGAACGGCAACTACGTACTGACGAAGGAAGAAGCTACCGACGGACAGAAAGTCGTACCTGAACGGTATGTTCCTTTCGTAGCCGAATGGTTGACGGAACGAGAAGATAAGCGGAAAGAGGACTAACCAATGCAGGTATTCAACGACGAACTGCACTGCGGATCTGCCTTCATTCGGCGATACGTTGCCGATGGCCACGACTTTACGGGAGCAACGGCAGTAATGAAGGTCCGCACAGAGAATGACATCGAGCTTGTAGCCGCCGACTGCACGGTCGACGGGGACTCCGTCACAGTGAAGATACCTGGCGAACGTAGTCGAGAGATACCGAGACGGTACCGCATGGCCAAGTACGACGTATTCGTAACGAAGGGAAACGAATACAGCTACAAGCTCGTTATGGGCGATATGAGAATAGTTTACGACGAATCAATGCATTAGAGGGGGACAAAAACATGGAAGAAAAACAAAAAGTAGAACTCACATTACCGAATCCGCTGAACATTGCCGTGCAGGTCCCGGGGCTACCCGGTAAGGACGGAAAAAGTGCGTATGAAGTGGCCGTCGAACAGGGCTTTGTCGGCACGGTCGATGAGTGGCTCGAAAGCCTTCACGGACAGAACGGCAGCAGCTCCGAGCCGGTCAGCATGAACTTCCCGACTGTATACAGAATGATGAAGGATAGAGCAATGAAAGTCGACAGCGACAGCCTCGAGGATGTTCTCAAGGCGTTACTCCGTGAAGTTATTCCCGACGGTCGATATTCGTCGTATCTTGCTGAATTCAAGCTTGTTGACGGTACGTCGGTAGCAGTCGGCGATACGGTCGTACATGTGGAGGGCCAGCCCGGTTTTTACGTGGTAGACACGAACGGCAATCGTCAGATGATACCCGACAGCGGACGACTCGACTTTGCACTCATGCAGCCGTTTGATGGAAACGAAAAGATTCTTACCATGGAGTATCCGAACGGCAACGACGGTACGGCCGCTTCGCTTACAATCCCCGCAGTATCAACAGGGGGAAGAGAAGAAGAGGTATGGAACTCGAATAACAGTATCGAATCGATGCGGATATACCGACGTGCAGACGGGCAAGCGGTACTTGAATTTCCTGTATACGCTACTCTAGACATGCTCGCACGTCACGAAGACGAAATCAAAAAACTTCACTTCGACAGCCTGGAGCTTGTCAGCACGGTGAACATGGATAATGACACACTGGCGGTTCAGGGCTTATTAGACCTCGAACAAATGACAAATAAAGTGTATATCGCCAAAGACCATTACGCACCGAAGCAGGTCATGTTGCCGAGCCGTTCCGAGCCGCTTCAGCTTACGTTCTACGAATGGGATAATCGTTCTAACCCTGGGCGTTGGAGCAGCTTTGACTGGAGTAGCAAGCCGTGCAACGGGAAGACAGCAACGCATGTCGGCGTAGCACAGTATGACATTCCCGACGACTTATAAGGAGGTTGCGATGTGGACATGGAGTTTTGAGCTCGCCGACGTTCTGACGACGCTCACAATCATGAGTACGCTCGGCGGTATGGCTTATTACTTAGTCATTCGGCCGTTCTTGCAACGGCTCGAAGAAGACCGAATCAACGACCGTACGTTCTTCTCTTCTAAGTACGATACATTAATCGAAACCTTGCGAGAGTTAAAGGAAGAAATCAAGCTATCTCGACAAGACCGTATTCAACAAGCGCAACGGCATTTACAGCTAGTCGGGCGGGTTGAAGTCTTGGAGTCACGGGTTGATGACCTTCGGAACGAGTTGCACGGAGAGAAGCGATGAAGGAACAAATCATTAATTCACTCAAGAAGGCGTTCCATTCGGCTAGAGTTGCGAGAATCAGTCCGACGGGAATTATTGCGACTCGGTTTCTCGTGTCGATTATGATTACTCCGATTATACTGATGTCGATTACGTATCTGTTATCGTTCTTGCAAGGGTACGTAAGCGAAGAACACGGGCGACTGATTACAGTAGGCTCGGGCATCGTGGACCACGTGTTCACGCCGCCCGTGGTTGTCGCCTTTTCGGGGTTCTTGGCGTTATTTATTGACCGAAACAGGAACGGCATACCCGACAGACTGGAAGAACAGCAACGGCCCAGTGTGCCGACAACGAACGAAAGAGGGGAAGGAAAGCGATGAAATACGGTATAGACGTATCCACGTGGCAAGAAGGTTTAGACTTCGAACGTGCGAGAATACTAGGTTATGACTTCTGTATCTGCCGTATCGGTTATACAGGAAGCGGCTACAATCTCGATGACCTGTTCGTGCATAACATTAACGAAGCGAAAGCAAGCGGTATGGAACTCGGCGTATATTATTACTCTACTGCCACGACTACCGAAGAAGCCGAAGCAGAAGCGGATTGGCTACTCGAACAGTTGAACACATATCTCGACGGCGTAGACCTGTCAGCGGGCATTTGGCTAGACGTAGAAACCGAAGCACAAAGGAATCTTGGAGCGGACGAATTGACAACCGTCGTTATGGCATGGGTGAATCGAATGAACTCGGCGGGGAAGTACGTCGGCTTGTATGGAAGCTATGACATGTTCATGAACGGTATAAACATAGACAGCTTGCCGAATTACGTACCGCTCTGGGTTGCACAGTATTCAAGCCGTAACGACTTACAGCTCGACAAGCCTAATGCGAATATAAAAATCTGGCAGTATTCGGAATCCGGCAACGTTGACGGGGTAAATGTAGACGAAAACGTCATGTACGACTAGCGAAAGGCGGTGAATTGATGAACTTTCCGACGTTTAATGGCGAAAAATCAGGCAAATGGCCAAAACTTGCCTTATTTTGCGTTCTGACAGCTTTTTGTTTACTCGGCATATACTTTGCCATAAATCACGTAAAACAGCAGTCAGACGAGCCCACACGAATGCAATTTTCCGATACAGAAGACAAAAATTCGGTAAAGAAGAATTTACGAGTTTCTGACCGTGAGGCGGCCGAAATCGTAACGAAAATTGAACGGATACACGACGGCAAGACCGCTCCGAACGTATCGTATTATGTGACAGCTCCGAATTTGACGACAGCCGCCGACAGAACGGAACAGGCTATCAGGAAGAACGATAGCCAGATCCCGTTAGCGGCCAGAGCAAAATCGGATAGAACGGTCGTAACGGTTGACGAAGAAAAACAGAAAGTTGATGTATATAAAATTAACTTACGTAACAACCATAAAATTAAAGCAGGCGGCACGTACATAGACGGTAAGCCGTATTTGTCAATCGGCTATCAGGCAGGACGGATTGAAGGAATTGTACACGCAGACCAAACAGGGCTTAAAGGCGGTACGGTTATGTATACAATTAAAGAATGGTGATTAGGGGACTCCTACGGGAGTCCTCTTTTTTTGTTGTCCTAATGTAATCATTGCTCCTGTTCCATGACATTCGGATATAGGATAATTTTATATTTTCTCTTGCAAATACACGCAATGCGTGCTATACTTTGACCAAGATAAAGATATGAATTGCCCACAGGCGAAAGGAGAATACAAATGAACGAATTTAAAAGCAGAAGAGAAGCATTAGGAATGACACAGAAAGAAATCGCCGAAAAACTGAATATCCCCAAAAGAACATGGCAAGATTGGGAACTGGAACAAAGAATGCCGAGCGACTGGGTTTCCGCTCTTGTCTTCAAGGCTATGGACGAATTGAAAGAAAAACAAAATGATAAAGTTCAAAGCCTTGGTGGTCTTGAATCCTACACGGAAGCGGCTGTAAAATTTGCCGAAGATTCTAAAGAATGGCCGGCTGACGTAGTCAACTCTCTTGAGTTCGTAACACACCGCTCAGACGGCACGTATGAAGAAACGTGTGATAATGGCGGCGAAAGCGGCCTTGATGTAAGCTGGGCATTTACATTAAGTGAAGAACAGGTAAGAGAAAAGGCCTTGCAGAATTTCGCAGATGAAATCGCGGCGATTTTCCAAAACGTCATCGAAGAAGCGGCCGCTGATGACTGCAACCAAGATGAAGTCGCTGAACGGATCGCCTTTATCAAAAGATACTTCTAAACGACAAAGACCCCTCATTACGAGGGGTCATTTTTATTTGAAGTAAAATAAGTAACCTGACGGAACTGTATACAGCATAGGCACGGACGGCGTCGTGTCGGGAACTTTTG
>ERZ773212.237-NODE-237-length-29314-cov-3.516456_pt1 | contig 29314 bp, 27 predicted proteins | sample MGYA00581005_ERZ773212 | MGnify/ENA primary metagenome ERZ773212 (study PRJEB29015, sample SAMEA2738154) | human oral metagenome | biome: human oral; feature: human-associated habitat; material: saliva | place: China | collected 2196 ... | reverse complement strand
CTGAACCACGGTGTGTTTTTTGTTTTGGCATGAGACTTTCCTCCTGTTACTTTTTACTTGTCATTTTTGGGCGCTAACATCAAGAACATGCTTCGTCCGTCCATTTTTGCCTTTTGTTCGACAGTTGCAAGTTCACTAACTTGTTCTGCCAAACGTTCTAAAACCTTTTGTCCAATCTCTTTATGAGTAATGGCACGGCCTTTAAAGCGGATTGTAGCTTTCACTTTGTCGCCTTTTTCAAGAAACTTTTGTGCTGCTTTCAATTTCGTATTAAAGTCGTTTTCATCGATTGTAGGGCTTAGACGCACTTCTTTGATATTGATGACTTTTTGATTTTTACGAGCTTCACGTTCTTTCTTTTGTTGCTCAAAGCGATACTTACCATAATCCATAATTCGAGCAACTGGTGGTTTTGCATTTGGCGAAACTAAAACTAAATCTAGTCCAGCTTGTTCTGCTAAACGCAATGCATCGTTTTTTGTTTGAACACCAATTTGTTCACCGTTATTGTCAATTACACGTAATTCACGAGCTCGAATTCCATCATTGACCATCATATCTTTTGCTATGATTGTTCACCTCCAAAATTTTTGAGAGAAAAAAGCAAAAAAGCAACGAGAACAAAATATCCCCGCTGCCAATGTCTTCATTAAATAAACATTACTATCGGCCCAAGGACTTCAGTCAACTTAGGCGAGAAGCGGGATGCTTCTGCTTGTTTTCTCAACTTCTGTAGTTTACAGTAATCCTCTACTCTTGTCAACAGTTTTCTTCAAAATTATTTTATATTTTTTAAATTTCTTCAAACTCCATCGTCTTTTTATGCAATTTGTTCTATAATATAAGTACTTAAGGGAGGAAATTTTATGAAAAAACAGTATTTAGTTTTATTATCCAGTTTATTTGTTTTAACAGCTTGTAAGAGTCAAACTTCTAAACCTACTGAATCAACAACTACGCAAACAACTGTTTCGACAACGACAACCTCATCTACAAAAGCAACAACGACTAAAGAACAACCTACTACAACTAAAGTAGCTTCTGAAACAAAACAAGAAACAACTACTCAAGAAGCTAAAAAAGTTACTGTTCAAAATAAATCTACAGTTACTTCTACTTCAATGAATATAGAAGAAATTAAAACAGGAAATCTTTCAAGCATTAAAGGAATATGGAGAAATGACTATGGTCAAGAATTAACTTTTCACGAAAATGGAACAGTTTCTGTTAAAGAATCTACTTATAAAGTTCAACCTACACAAACACAATATCAAGATGGTTTACTTAATTGGATTTTTTCTCCATTAGAAAATCAACCAACTGTCGGTAGTGCCATTATGACTTTTGTCCCTAAAAATCAAGTTGTAACTTATGGACTGATTGAAGGAAACAAGGATACTTCTGATACAACAAAAGATCGTTTATTCGGTACTCAATCTGCCCTCACTTCAGACGCACTGAAAAAAGCAATGTATTATAAAGTTTCTGAATAATTTAAAAATGGCTCGACCTTTTTGAGGCTGAGCCATTTTTTTGTTAATTCCCTAAAAATTTCTCAAGAAACATACTTGCGATAGTAAAATAAACAAATACACTCGTTAAGTCACTAACTGTTGTAATGAATAAACCACTCGCAAATGAAGGGTCAAATCCCATAGAGTCAATTAATAATGGAATTAAACTTCCGGCAATGGTTGCTACTGTAATCGCAAAGAACATTGAAACTCCAATGATTCCACCTAAAATCCAGTTTGCTTGCCATAAACCTACTACGATAAAAATAATCAAGCCTGTCGCAATCCCACTAATAATCCCTGTTGCAATTTCTGACAATATCGTTTTTACGAAAACAGACTCATCTTCGTTTAAACCAATCTTACGAACCGCTACCGCTAAAGATTGTGTTCCCGCATTCCCTGCTGTACCTGTAATTAATGTAATAAAAATAGAAAGTACGCTAACTTGTCCGATAATTCCTTCATAACGACTTAATAAGGCTGCCGTTGTTAATCCTAAGAACAATAAACTAATTAACCATGGCAAACGTTTTGACGCTGCAATAAATGGGTTCACAGATTGTTCATCTACGTCTACCCCTGCTAAACCAGAGTAATCACTTGTTGCTTCTTCATCGATAACGTCAATGGCATCATCGACTGTAATAATCCCAATTAATTTCTCTTCTTCATCAATAACCGGAATGGCTAAGAAGTCATAGTCTCGAATCATTTTTGCTACTGCTTCTTGGGATTCTTGTACTTCTACAGAAACAACACGATCCACCATGATTTCGCTAATTTTCACATCTTCTTTATGAACGATTAGATCTTTAAGTGTCAAGATTCCTTTTAATCGGTTTTCTTCATCTACTACATATACATAATAAATCGTTTCTGCTTCTTCTGCCATTTTCTTAACAGTCGTCATAGCACTGCCAACTGTTTGGCTTTCATGAATGGCGATAATTTCTGTTGTCATCATCGCTCCAGCTGTATCATCTTCATAATTTAATAAGTTACGAATTTCGTTAGAAGTTTTATGAGGCATCATGCGTAAATATTTTCTTACTTCATCTTCTTGTACTTGTTGCAAAATATCTACCGCATTATCGGCATACATTTCTGCCAACATTCTTGCAGCATAGCGCTCATCCATTTCTCGAAGATATTCTTCCACATCTTCGACATCTTCTTCAATAATTTCAAATACAGGTGCCATGTCCTCTGGCGACAGATATTGATACACCAATTGACGTTGTTCCACACTTAGCGACAAGTAAATCTGTGCTTGGTCATAAGTATGGTTTTCTAAAAAGATTTCTTTAAATTGCTGCTTATCATCTGTTTTTAACGTATGATGAATTTGTTCTAAAATTTCATCAAATTCATAAGCCATTTCAGACATCGAATCACCTCTATTAATCATTATTTTTTTACATAAAATGATTATACCTTTTATTATGCGATAATGACAATATGAACCTTTATATTTTCATAGATTTTATTTAGTGATTTTGCTACACTGATATCAAATAAAAGATTAGGAGATGCGTTATGAAAAAAAGAATTTTCTTATCAACTTTATTAATTGGGACTTGCCTCTGTGCTTCAACCCCAATTTTTGCACAAGAGACTACTACTAATGCTCCAAAACAAGAGCAAAATGAAAATAAAAAAGATACATTAGTTACAACTCCTCCAAAAGAGGAAGTTATCAAAAATCAATGGGAAAAAGTTGGAAATCATTGGTATTACTATAATGAACAAGGTGTTATGTTAAAAAATACAGTTTGGAATTCCTACTACTTCCATAAAGATGGAAAGATGGCTAGTAATGAATGGATTTATCAAAACAATCATTGGTATTATGCAAAAACCTCTGGAACTTTAGCTCTAAACGAATGGATGTCTATCAATCAAAGATGGTATGTCTTTAACGCTCAAGGAATTATGTTAGCCAATCAATGGAAAGATGCATACTACTTAAAATCTTCAGGTGCAATGGCTGAAAATGAATGGATCTTTGATCCAACCTATCAATCATGGTTTTATCTAACTTCTAGTGGACGCTATGCTCAAAACACTTGGAAAGGTGATTATTACTTAAAATCAGGTGGATACATGGCGAAAAAAGAATGGATATATGATTCCAGTTATCAAGCATGGTTCTATCTTGATGAAACTGGTGCATATGTAACAGGTTCTCATTTAATTAATGGCGCTCTTCATAGTTTTAAAGGAAACGGTGCATGGATTAAAGAAATTAAAGAAGAAACATCTTCAAATGAATTACCTTTTGCAACAAGCAACTATCAAAAAGTCATCTTCCTAGACCCTGGTCACGGAGGTAAAGATCCTGGTGCTCAATATTTAGGATTAAAGGAAAAAGACTTAAACCTTCAAGTTTCTCAACAATTAAAAACAAAACTAGAATCACTTGGTTACAAAGTCATTATGAGTCGTTCAAGCGATGTTTATGTTGATTTCATTACTGAACGCTCTAGAATGTCGAATGAAACAAATGCAGATATGTTTATTAGCATTCACTTTAATGCAACAGGTCACGGACTAGACAGTGGTGAAGATGGTATTCAAACCTATACGTACTTACCAACTGGAAATATTCCTTCTGTCATTAATAAAAAATGGCATGATAATCCAACTCGCTTGAAATATAGTTATAAACTTGGTTCATATATTCACCAATCTGTTTTAGCAACGACTCAAGCAAAAGATGCTGGATTATTAGCGAAGAGTTTTGCTGTATTACGTGAAACGAACAAACCTGCTGTTTTATTAGAATTAGGATACATGGATGATTCAAAAGAATCACAAAAAATACGTACAAAGGAATACCAACAAAAATTAGTAGACGGTATCGTTCAAGGAATTCAACAATATTATAATAACTAAGACAAAACCCGAGAAAGCAATCAAGCATTCTCGGGTTTTATTGTTGTACGGAAAACTTTCCCATAGTACGAATATCAAGAGACAGGGCAGCTGGCGTCTGGCGTCTTGGTAATATAGGAAAGTCATATTTCTTACGTATCTCCCTACCTTTCCCATGAAGATAAAAATAACTTTCCCATAGTACGAGTAATAAAAGCCAAGCGGCTTTTATTACAGGGAAAATCAAGACCTTAGGCTTGATTTTTAGCTATGAGACCCCGCAAGGGGGCTGCTAGCGTCCTAGTACTATAGGAAAGTTCCTATTTATATCATTCTATCTTTATCTATCATATTCAATCCACTCCGCCATGTCCTTCGGCAATGGCGCCTTAATACACATATGCTCCCCCGTCATCGGATGAATAAAATCTAACTGACTACAATGAAGCGCCTGCCTCACCAGTGGCTCAATCTTCTCGCCACCATATAAATCGTCCCCTAACAGCGGACAACCTAACCAACTAAAATGTACACGAATCTGATGTGTACGCCCCGTATGCAAACGAATCTTCACCAATTGACTATGCTGATACGTATCTTCTAACCAATACTCCGTTAAAGACGCCTTCCCATCGGGTCTTACACAACGATTAATAATTGAATCATCTGTTCTTCCAATCGGAGCATCAATGAAATCATGCTCTTTTAAAACATCCTGTTTCGTTACAATCGCATGATAGGTTTTCTGAATCGTTTTGTTTCGAAGCGCTTGATCCATCCAAGCATGAACTACACGATGTTTCGCAAACATCATTACTCCCGTTGTATCACGATCTAATCTCGTCACAACATGAGTCACACAATCTTGGGTTCTCTTCGTTTGTAAATAACCTTTTACACGATTCGCCATTGATTGGTCTGGATGTAATTGTGATGGTATGGAAGCAGTCCCTTGTGGCTTATTCACAATTAGTAAGTAATCATCTTCGAATAAAATATCCAAAGGAATATGACTCGGAACAACAGTTTCATGCTCTCCTTCTGGTGGAATCACCATCGTAAGAACATCACCGGGTACTAATGTCTTCAACACAATTTCTTCTCGACCATTGACGAGTAATTTCCCATTTCGTTTGACATGGGCTAAAAATGTTTTTGTAATTCCTTTTTCTTGTAAAAAACTACGCATCATCATGGGTGATGAATACGGATAAGTCCATGTTAAATTCAATGATTTCCCTCATTATCTTTCTTCTAAATCTATTTCTCTTGCTCCAATAAAGGAGTTTTCCACTCTATCCCAGAAATGAGTATGACGATATCGTACAAATGAAACACGTTTTTTACTAATATGCAAATGTGCTTTAACAATATCATTCGCATCATATGTTAAATGATCCATCGATAGTACCATTCCATTTTCACTATGCGGTAATAAAGTTAACACTTCTTCTGGTGCAAAAATCATTGGAGAACTTAATGTACGGTAAACACGATTATTAATCGAAGCCATTTCTGTCATTTGCATCACTTCTGCTCTCGGATGAACAATAGCTCCTCCTAATGACTTATTCACTCCAGTTGAACCGGTTGGAGTTGAAACACAAACGCCATCTCCTCTAAAATTCTCAAATAATTCTCCATTAATCAACACTTCGCATACAAGTGTCCCATTTACTTTACGTAAAGTCGCTTCATTCAAAGCAATATGATAATCAATAGTACCATCAGCTTTTTCTAAAGTTACATCTAATAGAGGATAACTCACACTTTCTCCTTGATCATGCTTCAAGCTTTCAATTAATTCACCTGCTTGAAAATCACGCCAATCGGTATAAAAACCTAGATGCCCTGTATGAATAGCTGCAAAGCGAATATGTTCTAATTGTGATTTATAATGGTGGACAGCACCTAGCAAAGTCCCATCTCCTCCAATTGTAATTACAACATCCGGATTTTCATCATCTCGTTCAAATTCCTTATGGCAACATAAATTCAAAAATTCTTCTGCTACCTTTTGGCTTTTTTCTGATTGATTATAATATAATCCTACTTTCATCTATTCACTTCACCCTCTCCTTATTTTTCAACAAGAACTCTTATGATTTTCTTTTACGTTGATTTTCTTTATTTGTTGAGAAAATATATTGTGCTTCTTGAATTTCTTCTCGAATTTGCGACATTTCCTCATCTAATAAGAAGGCCGCTTCTGCTGCTCTTTCTAAACGTTCATGGATAATTTCTGGGAATTCTCCTTTATACTTATAGTTTAAAGAATGTTCAATCGTTGCCCAGAAATTCATCGCTAATGTACGAATTTGAATTTCAACTAAAATTTTTTCTTCCCCTTCAATTCTTTGAACAGGATATTCTAATACAACATGATAGGAACGATAACCACTTGCTTTCTTTTGATGGATATAATCACGTTCAATAATAATTGTAAAGTCATTTCGTTGACGAAGTAATCGTACAACTTCAAAAATATCTTCTACGAATTGACACATAATTCGTAATCCAGCAATATCTTGAACTCCTTCTAAAAAGTCTTCGGTCAAAATTTTTCTCACTTGCATTTTTTCACGAATACTTTCCGGAGTCTTCACACGTCCTGTAATAAATTCAATCGGTGCATGTTTTCCTTTTTGGCGATATTGAAGGCGAATGCCTTTTAATTTAATTTTTAATTCTTCAATTGCTTGATTATAAGGTGCTAAAAAAGCATCCCAATCTTCAACATTTGGTAAATATTTTTCTTCCATTTACTCACCTACTTTAATCTCATCCCTCCTATCATAGCATATTTTTTACTGACTCTAAAAGAATTTTGATATTCTTAAACTCTTCAATGGTTATTATTTGTAATTCACATTATTTTAAGCTAAAGTAGAAAAAGCTTTGTAATAGAAAGAGGTAAAAACATGGCCCATTTAGAAAAAGAATATAAAAATCTTCTAACAAAAGAGCAATATGAAGCTTTAAAAGAAGAATTTCAATCTATTTTCACGAAAGATATTACGCAAACGAATCAATATTATGATTGTCACCAACAATTAGAAAATAATCGTTCTGCTTTACGAATTCGTCTTATTGAAGGACAAAAAACAGGAGAAATCACGTTAAAACTTCCTCAATCAGACTGCGAAGTTATTGAGATTACAGAAGAATTACCTACAGAACAATTACAATGGTGGGTGGAAGAAGATATTTTCTTACTTCCTACTAGTATTAAGCTAGCACTTGAAGAACAAGGAATTGAATTATCCAATATCTCTCCCACTGCTACTTTAACAACCCATCGATTAGAAGGAATGTTAAAACCTGGCTGTTTACTTGTATTAGATGAAAGTCACTATGCTGGTCAAACAGATTATGAAATTGAAATGGAAGTTGAAGATTTAGAAGAAGGAAAAGAAATTTTCTTAGAAATTTTAAATCGTCATGGAATTACTCCACAAAAACCAATTAGTAAAATTAGACGAGCTTTACAAGCTTTTAAAAATATTGGCTAATTCAAGGCTTTTTATTCAGATTTTTTTCAGTTTTCTGATACAATAAAGATACAAATCAACGAAAGGAGATCTAGTTAGAAGTGAAGAATAGTGAACTGAGTCATATTCAACCTAGTCCATTATCTACTGAGAGAATTTTTGACTGTTACTTATTTATTAATCCTATTGGAAGACAATGTTATCATTGTGAACAAGAAGTGATGAAATTTATTGAACGAACTCCATATAAAGTACACGTTCATTTCATACCTTTTCATAATTTTAGATCAGTAACGCAATATATGAAAAATAATCAATTAAATGACAAGAATATTGACTTACGAAACGAAATCTATACAAAAATCTATGATGCTTCCCTATCTTATAAGGCTGCCCTTTTACAAGGAAAAAAATTAGGTAGAGCCTTTTTAATGGAATTGCAAACACAACTACATCTTCTTCATAAAGAATACACTCCTGAATTATTACAGGAAATTATTCAAACCATTGGACTTGATGAAAAAATGTTTTACGAAGATAAATCTAGTAAACTCGTTCATCAAGAATATGAAAGAGATCAACAAATTGCACAAGAAATGATGGTCGAATCAAACCCTTCTCTTGTTATTTTTGATAATTTAAATCAACAATTTGGAGTTATCTTACATGAAAATATTTCAGCAGATATGATTGAACATGTCTGTGAAAATCTACATCATGCAATAGATAAATGCCCTAAAAAAACACAAAAGCATCAACCTTGCTGCGTGGTTAAAATGGTACATTAAACTATAAGAGACTGAATTTCAGTCTCTTTTTATTCATTGGAGGTTATTTATGGCAACAACCGTTTTATTATTAGATGAACAAACAATCCAACAATTGGGTGAAATTTATCAAGATGCTATCTATCAAATCCCCCCTCATGCACATTATCAATTAAAACTTCCTTCTTTAACGGTTACAGCTTATAAATCTGGAAAAGTTGTATTACAAGGAACTAATGTGGACGCATTTGTTCAAAAACATAATTTAACAGCCTCAACAAGTACAAAGAAAGCCAAAGTTGAAACAAATGGCCTTCCAGAAGGATTTTCAAACTGGGGAGTCATTGGTAGTGATGAAGTTGGAACAGGAAGTTATTTTGGCCCATTAACTGTGGTTTGTGCTTTTGTACCTGAAAATCTGATTAAAGAATTGCAAATACTAGGTGTTAAAGATTCTAAAAATTTAACAGATGCTCAAATTCAAGAAATCGTTCCAAAAATTAAAGAATTGGTTCCATACAAATTACTTACACTTTGGCCTGAAAAATACAATGAAGTACAACAAACAAAAAATTTAAACGAAATGAAAGCACTACTTCATAATCAAGCGATTAAACGATTATACCAACAAATCAATGCTGATTTACTTCAAGCGGTGCTAATTGACGAATTTTGTTCTCCATCAAACTATTATCGTTATTTAGGAGATCAATCAGCTCCTCTTAAATCGATTACGTATTTTAAAACGAAAGGCGAAAGCCACCATATTGCAGTAGCTGCAGCATCTATGATTGCACGAGATGCATTTTTAGAAGGATTAAAAACATTATCGAAAGAATATGGATATCCTTTACTATCTGGGGCTAACGCTGCAGTAGATGAATTAGCAAGTAAAATTTTAAAACAAGACGGTATGGAGGGTTTAAGAAAAGTTGCCAAATTACACTTTGCCAACACCCAAAAAGCTATTGATTTAGCAAAATAATTCCGAAAAGAATAAAGGCGTACAATCAAGTTCAAACACCTGATTGTACGACTGTTATTTTAACGAAATTTCATACTTATCGTAACAAGTGGAAATGAGTTTTTATAGTAGTACGAGTGATAGAATCTGTTCAACAGAATCTATCACAAGAAAATTTGAGACTACAGGCTCAAATTTTAGCCAAGAGACCCGTAAGGGGCTACTGGCGTCTTAGTACTACTATACACAAAAACTCAAATTCAACGCCTTTTATTTTTTTATAAAACGTGACAAAACGACACTTGCAATGACAATTACCGTCACAATAATCCCTAACACAATTCCCCAACCATGCGCAAGACCCGTTAAAGGAACCGTAATATTCATTCCAAAAAATCCCGTCACAATATTCGGAATCGTTAATAAAATCGAAATAATTGTTAACAATTTCATTGTATCATTCAAATTATTATTCAACACATTATTATAAGTACCCGATAATTGTTGCAAAATCTGAAGATTAATGGAGGTCATCTCCACTAATTGCTTCGCTTCAATTAAACTATTCTCTAGTTTTTCTTCTTCAGCAAATTCTAATTTCTTAAACAAAGCCTGATTCTTCAATTGTTCCAATACAATCGCATTTTGCTTTGTTGCAGAAACTAAATAAACACTCCCAATCTCTAAGTCAGACAAAGCAAATAAATTTTTCTTCGTAGTTTTATGTCTTAATTTTAGACTGACTAACTCTTGCTCTTTCTTTAAACTTTCAATCTTTGGAAAATAATTTTCAGTAATCATCATTAAACTCGAAAATAAAAATGTAAACAGAGACACATCCGGTCTTTCTTCCAATTCTTTTCTCATTGCCTCTACAATATACTCATTATGTCGGTTCGAAATCGTAATAATTTGATCTTTTCTAACAATAAAAGTCATTGGAACAGTTTCGTATCGATTCTCTCTTTTAGTTTGTTTAATGACATTATAAATCACTACTAATGTTCTTTTTGGACGACAATATTCAATATGCGCTCTTTCATTTTCATCAAGAGCATATTCCACCATTTCTTTATCAATTTGATACGTTTGATAAATTGTAGAAAAATCACTTATCTCCTCTGAGTTAATATTAATCCATGCACAAGAGTGCCCAAAATTTTTTTCAGCCATAACTATCTCCCTCCATTAATCTACGTAAGTGTATCATAATTTAAAAGGTTGATACTAATAACTAAACTGGAAAAAATTGAACACAGCAAGTGGCAATGACATTTCATAGTAGTACGTGCCAAAAGCCCATAAGGTCTGCTGCCGTCTTAGTACTACTATACCAAAAACTCTCTTTATCATACGCTCTCTCATAATTTTCGTTCCAAGTGGAAATGATATTTTATAGTAGTATGAGTAAAAGAATCTGTCTGGCAGATTCTTTTACAGGGAAATTTGAGACCTTAGGCTCAAATTTTAGCCAAGAGACCCACAGGGGCTTCTGGCGTCCTAGTACTACTATACAAAAATATCAATTTCCACGCCCTCTACTTTTTCATAAGACGTGCCAATATCACACTAACCAATATCCATATTCCTAAAATAATCCCTAATGCAATTCCCCAACCATGAGAATGTTCTGTAAAAGGAATTTGCACATTCATTCCAAAAAATCCCGTCACAATATCCGGAACCGTTAAAAGAATAGAAATAACGGTTAATAATTTCATCGTATCATTCAAATTATTATTCAAAACATTATTATACGTACCCGATAATTGTTGTAAAATTTGAAGATTAATCGAAGTCATTTCCACTAACTGCTTCGCTTCAATTAAACTATCTTCTAACTCTTCTTTTTCTACATCATCTAGGACTTTAAACACAGATTGAGTTTTCAATTGCTCTAACACAATCGCATTTTGTTTAGTAGCTGAAACCAAATACACACTACCGATTTCCAAATCAGATAAGGCAAACAAATTTTTCTTAGTTGTTTTTTGTCGTAACATCTGACTTAATAACCCTTGTTCTTTTTTCAATCGCTCAATTTTTGGGAAATAATATTCTGTAATCATAAATAAACTAGAAAATAAAAATGTAAACAGAGATATATCTGGTCTTTCTTCTAATTCCTCTTTCATTGCTTGAACAATATATTCATTATGATGATTTGTAATCGTAATAATTTGATTTCTACGTACAATAAACGTCATAGGAATTGTTTCGTATTGACTTGAACTTAAAGATTGCTTAATAACATTATAAATAACGATTAATGTTTCTTTACGTCTATCATATTCAATGTGTGCGCGTTCATGCTCATCAAGGGCATACTCCAACATTTCACTATCAATTTCATACGTTTCATAAATAGATGAATACTCACTAATTAAATCTGAATTTATATTAATCCACGAACAAGAATTTCCAAAATTTACTACCGCCATAACCTTCTCCTTTAAAATATTTTTTATACCAATTTATTATATTTTAAATGGAAAGTAATAACAATTAGTATAAATAAAAAAAGACTTTCCATAACAGTAAAGGAAAGTCTAATTATAAACGTACTCTCATAAATATCCGTTAAAAACAAAAGAGTTTTCATAGTAGCACGAGTGATAAAAGCCAAATCTGGCTTTTATCACAGGGAAAATCAAGACCTTAGGCTTGATTTTTAGCCAAGAGACCGCCAGGGCTTCTGGCGTCCAAGTGCTACTATACAGAAAACTCTATTCGTAATCTTTTACTCTTCGTTCATCAACGCTTCTAATTGTTCTAGTCGTTGTTCGAATACATTCATCGCATCATATAGATATTGAGTTTGAGTCATATCTACACCTGCTTTTTTCATAACCTCAATTGGTTTGTCACTACGTCCAGCACGTAAGTAGTTCAAGTAAGCCTCTAAATCTTCAGGAGTACCATGTAAAATCTTATCTGCTAAAGCAGTTGCAGCAGCCATACCAGTTGCATATTGATATACATAATAATTCATATAGAAATGAGGAATACGAGCCCATTCATAAGCAATTTGCTCATCTTGAATCACATTTGCATAATATTTCTTATTAATGTTTGCATAAATCTCAGAAATAGCTGCTTGAGTTAATGGCTCACCATTTTGATCTGCCACATGAATTTGATGCTCAAATTCAGCAAATTGAGTTTGACGGAAAATAGTAGATTTAAAACGATTTAAATAATTATTTAAAATATATTTTTGACTCTCTTTATCCGTATGTTTCATCAATAAGTAGTCTGTTAATAAGTTTTCATTCGTTGTTGAAGCAATTTCCGCTAAGAAAATTGAATAATCCCCATATTGATATGGTTGATTATGACGAGTGAAGTAACTATGAGCACTATGTCCTAATTCATGTACTAATGTAAAGAAGTTGCTTAAATCATCATGCCAGTTTAATAAAATATATGGCGCAGTTGCATAACCACCTGATGAATAACCACCACTACGTTTACCAACATTTTCAGCAACGTCAATCCAACGTTGATCATAAGCTTGTTTAAGAATATCTTGGTATTCTTCCCCTAATGGTTTTAATGCTTCAAAAGTAGCTTTAGAAGCATCTTCGTAATTGTAAGTAATTGGAGCTTCGCCAGTAATTGGAACATACATATCATACATATGTAATTCATCTAATCCTAGAGCTTTTTGTTGTAAAGCAATATAACGGTGTAATAATGGTAATTTTTCATTCACTACTTTTACTAAAGCATCATATACTTCTTCAGGAACTTGGTTAGCAGATAATGCTGCTTGACGACTTGATTCATAATTATGAGCTAATGCTTTAAAGTTATGAGCTTTCACTTCTGAACCTAATGTGCTAGCAAAAGTATTTTTTAAGTCAATATATGGTTTATATTTTGTTTCAAATGCATTTTTACGAACTTCAGCATTTGTTGATTCTAAGAATGTAGTATAGTTTCCGTGAGTTAATTCCACTTCTTCTCCTTTTTCATTCTTAACTGTTCCGAATTTAATGTCCGCATTATTTAAGAAGTTAAATGTTTTTCCTGGTCCAGAGAAAACTTCATTTGCTTTTGATAATAATGCTTCTTCACGATCAGATAATACGTGACCTTTTTGAATACGAGCTGCTTCTAATGCCACACGAAATTCTTCTAAGCGTGGTTCTTCTTTAAAGAAGTTTTCAAATTCTTCATCTGTTTTTTCTAAAATAGCTGGTTCAAACCATGATGAAGCACCTGATAATTCAACATATACTGAGAATGCACGTTGATTTAATACTTGATTTTCATCATTTGTAGTATCTTGGTCAGCTTTTAAATGTGAATATACATAAGCTGTTTCAATTTTTTCTTCTACTTGATTTGATAATAATAAGTAGTTATATAAATTTTCTCCAGATTGTAAAGCTGTTTCTTTACTTGCAGCAATTACTGGAATTTTTTCTGATACAAAAGCTAAATCAGCTTCAAAACCAGAATTGTCTGGATAGATTAATGTTAAGTCCCATGTTAATTCTACAGGAACTTCTTCACGAGTTAATGGTTTTTTATCACTCATTTGTTCTCCCACCTTCATTTTAAGATATGAAACCATTCTACTATGAATTTTTAAATTTATAAAGGGAAAATCCTTAAAAATTAAGACTTTCTTATCTTCTCTCATTCTCAATAAGCTAATTGAGAATGAATTTCACTCTCATCTAGTTTAGAATTATTCTAATCTAGAAAAAATTATGTTATGATGTATTCAACAAATAAAACACGAGGTGAAAAAAATATGAATATTTTAGAACAAAAACAAATTCGATATACAATTACTTGCGGAACATTAATTATTTTAGGACTAACTGCTAGTTTCCACGGATTGAATCTAGTATCTGTGATTTGCTACTTGGCAGCGTTCTTAGTTGGTGGATTCCACTCAGCCATTGAAGGAATTCAAGAAACTTTCCAAGAACAACATTTAAATGTTGATTTATTAATGGTATTAGCGGCAATCGGTGCTTCTATTATTGGTTACTGGTTAGAAGGAGCTTTATTAATTTTTATTTTCTCATTAAGTGGAGCTCTTGAAGAATATGCAATGGCAAAAAGTCAAAAATCAATGACAGAATTATTAAACTTACAACCAAAAACAGCGACACGTATTCGTGATGGTCACTATGAAACAGTAGACGTTGAAGATTTAGTTATTGATGATGTGATTTTCATTAAAAAAGGTGAAGCTGTTCCAATGGACGCTATTCTAACAGATGGTGAAAGCTTATTCGATGAAAGTATGATTAATGGTGAACCTCTACCAGCTAACAAAAAAGTGGGCGAAGAAATTTTTGCAGGAAGTATTAATTTACATCAATCTTGTACAGCAACTGTACATAAAAATGCAGATGAAACTGTGATGGCTTCTATCATTCGATTAGTAGAAGAAGCTCAAGAACAAGAAACAAAAACAAGTAGCTTCTTAAACAAAATCGAAGATCAATATGTAAAATTTGTATTAGTTTTCGTACCATTAGCGATTGCATTCTTCTACTTCGGATTCCAATGGTCATGGCAAGAATCTTTCTATAGAGGAATGATTTTATTAACAGTAATGTCACCATGTGCCTTAGTTGCATCTGCTAGCCCTGCAATTTTAGCAAGTTTATCCAATGCAGCAAAACAAGGGATTTTATTAAAAGGTGGAGAATCTTTAGAACAATTATCTTCTATTCAATCCATCGTTTTAGATAAAACTGGTACATTGACAAAAGGAACTCCTACTGTTCAAAATGCTGTAATCGTAAATGAAAACGAAGAAGAAGTTCATGCAATGATGTATGAAATGGAAATCCGTTCTACTCACCCATTAGGAAAATCAATTACAACTTATACTCAAGCTTACAAAAATTCTGATTCTATTATTTTTGACAGCTTTGAAGAAGTAATTGGAAATGGATTAGTCGCAACAGCTCAAGGTTCAACTTGGAAAATTGGTAAATTATCTTGGATTGATGCAGAATGGAAACAACACACTTCATTAGCAACTGAGATTGAAAAGCACTTAGAGCAAGGCGAAATTGTTTTAGCGATTGAAAAAAATAATCAATTAATTGGATTCTACGCAATCTCAGATGAAATTAAAGAAAGTAGTCAATCTGTATTACACTACTTCAACGATGAAAATATTCAAACGATTATGATGACTGGGGATGCAGAAGCAACAGCAGCTGCCGTAGCAAAACAATTAGACATTTCTGATTATCAAGCAAACTGTTTGCCTGAAGATAAAGCAGCTTATGTTAAGAACTTATCTGAAAAAGGTGTTTCTGTAGCGATGGTCGGAGATGGAATTAATGACGCTCCTGCTCTTGCAAATGCAACGGTTGGGATTGCCATTGGTGAAGGTACTGCTTTGGCAATTGAAGCAAGTGATATTGTATTATTGAAAAATAATTTATCATTAATTAAATATGGTCACGAATTATCTAAAAAAATGAAACGCATCATTTTACAAAACATTGTGTTCTCATTATCAGTAATCACAATTTTAATTTTAGCGAATGTATTCCAATTCATTAACTTACCTTTAGGCGTTATCGGACACGAAGGAAGCACTATCTTAGTAATTTTAAACGGATTACGTTTACTTAAAAAATTATAAAAAGCGTATATAAACAAAAGAAAAATGACTTTTAAATAGTAGCATACAGCAAAGCTGTCTCATTGCTAAATTTCGAGCCTTGGTCTCGAAATTTCCTGTACTAGAAGCGGTAGCTTCTAGTATTTTTGCTACTATTATGAGTCATTTTTTATTTATTATCTTTCTATAAATTTTACTCAAAATTCTTTTTAACAATAAAATTCCTTCCACTAAAACAACAAATTGAAAAATTCTTACTATTAACACAATATCCGTCCATAAATAGATCCATATCGACCATAGAAATAATGCAAATAGTATTTTACCTTTTGTATCTAATTTACGAATTAAAAACCATTCAAGAAATGTTTCATTCTTCCCTTTTGAACGATAAAAATCGCTTCGAATTTGTTTGATGACTCCCATTTACTTTCACCATCCTATCCTTTAAAACCATCATTTTCTATTTCTTTTGCCTATAAAATAGTGTAATTAATCTTAGAAGTCAATCACAATCTGAAAAAAATAAAAAATACTTTCCAATGTAGCGTAAGTATAAGAAGCCATGCTGGCTTCTTATACTGGAAAATTTGAGACTCAGGCTCAAATTTTAGGTATGAGACTCGCTTTGCGAGGCTGCTACCGTCCATTGCTACATTAGAAAGTCATATATAATTTATTGTTTAATTTACTATTTATCCAAAACTTCGTATTCTACTTCTTCTCCAAAGAACTCGTCATATAATGCTTGAATGGCACGTTGTTCGTACTCTTCCCTAATACCAAACATCATAGAAACTTCAGATACCCCTTGGTTGTATAATTCAATATTGATTTGTTCACGGGCTAATGTGCTAGCAACACGAGCAGTTGTACCAACCATGCTAACCATTCCTTCCCCTACTAACATAATTAAGCATAATCCACGTTCATAATACGCTTCATCCGCATTTAATTCTGCTTTCAAACGGTAAACAATACGATCTAATACTTCATCAGTCGCATCTTCTCCACGAATAATAATTGTAGCATCATCAATCCCTGTTGGAATATGTTCTACACTTACTCCTTCATCCTCGAATAATTGTAATGTTTTTCTTAAAAATCCAATTTCATGATTCATTAAATATTTTTGAATATAAACACTCACGAAACCTGATGAACTTGCAATACCAGAAATAATCGAAGGAGAATTTACTTTTCCTTTCATAATATATGTACCCTTTGCAGAAGGATTATTCGTATTACATACATGAACTGGAATTCCTTTTTTAATCGCTGGTAACAATGCTTCTGTATGGAACACTGAAAATCCTGCATAAGATAACTCACGCATTTCTGTATAAGATAACACATCAATTCCAATTGGTTTATGAACTAATTTTGGATTTGCTACAAAGATAGCATCCACATCTGTAAAGTTTTCATACTCTTCAGCTGAAACGGCATTCGCTAAAATAGATCCTGTAATATCAGAGCCACCACGAGAGAATGTCACAACTTTTCCATCTTTTGTAACTCCGAAGAATCCTGGGAATACAATAATATCTTTTTCTAATTGTAAGTATTCTAATTCTTTATACGCTTCTTCTAATACTTGAGCATTTCCTGGAGTATCGCTAACGAATAAATTCGCTTCTTTTGGGCTAATATATTTTGCTGATAAGCCTTCTTTTGTAAAGTAGTCTGCAATTAATTTTGCATTATTGTCTTCTCCACTTGCTTTATAAGCATCGATTAAATAAGCAGGTTCTAATGTACTTTCTTTTAATTCTGCAAAATGTTGACGAATTTTATCCATTACATCTGAGTTTAATTGTAATTCATCATAAATTTCTTGATAACGTTCTAAAATCACTTCTAAAACAGCTTCATTATATTTTCCTTCAATATGAGAAGTCGCTAATTGAATTAATAAGTCAGTTACTTTCTCATCGTCTGAATGACGTTTCCCTGGTGCAGATACAACGACAATTCTTCTGTCACTATCTGCTTGTACAATTTGAAATACTTTTTTTATTTGTTGACTATTGGCTAATGAACTTCCGCCAAATTTAATTACTTTCACTTTGACACCTCATTTAGATGATTCTTTTCATAATGGTAACAGAATAGCAAATTCTTTTTTGAACTGCAATCATTTTTACTCGATTTTTATAAAAAAGTGTATTTATTTTATATACAAGTGTTTACATTTTAGGTTACACATCATATTTTAATCTGCACACCTTAAAGTTGCATATTTCTTGCAATAAAGCCTATAATCCATTATGCTAGTAAGACAAAAACAATAAAAGGAGAGACCACTATGCCAAAAATGTTACACACTTGTGTTCGTGTTAAAAACTTAGAAGAGAGTTTAGCTTTCTACCAAGAAGCATTTGGATTTAAAGAAACTCGTCGTAAAGATTTCCCAGAACACAAATTTACAATCGTTTATTTAGCTTTTGAAGGTGACGATTACGAATTAGAATTAACGTATAATTATGGACATCCAGGATACGAAATCGGAGATGGTTACGGTCATATTGCAATCAGTAGCTCTGATTTAGAAGGATTACATGCTGAACACGTAGCTAAAGGCTATGATGTAACAGAATTAAAAGGTCTACCTGGAAATCCAGCAAATTACTATTTTGTAAAAGATCCAGATGGATATAAAATTGAAATTATTCGTGAAAAATAATCCCATTTAAGGAGAACTTTTATGAAACCTGAAGAATTATATGTACATGCAAAAAACGCATTGGAACATTCATACTGTCCCTACTCTAACTTCCCAGTAGGCTGTGCCATTTTATATAAAGATGGAACAGTGATTACTGGAGTAAACGTGGAAAATGTTTCTTTTGGAGCAACAAACTGTGCAGAACGTACAGCTTTATTCACTGGAGTAACAAAAGGCTATCAAAAAGAAGATGTGGAAATGCTTGTAGTAGCTGGTAAAACAGACTACTTCTTACCTCCATGTTGCTTATGCCGTCAAGTATTAGTAGAACTATGCCCTGCTGATACACCAATTTACCTTTCTAATAATAAAGGGGAATTAAAAGAAACTATTTTACGTGATTTAGTTCCACTAGCATTTACTGAAATGTAATCAATTTAGCACCTTTTAAGGTGCTTTTTATATTGAAAATTTTTGGATGTTTAATGTTTTTGCGTGACAGTTACTATCTTGTCTGTTATAATATTATCTATGCGATGAGGCGACAAGCAGACAAAGAAGTCTGCTAAGTCAAGTGGAACAGATGTGCTTGCACACTACCGGATGTAGCTGTTTGTTCATGTGTGATGTGAACACCATGACACATATATTATGTATATGCCACTATAAAAGGATTAGAGATTTCTAGTCCTTTTTCTTTTGTCCACTTGCATTCTATGATACAATACAACAGAGAAAATCAATTATGATTAATAAAGGAGAATTTACGTGAAACAATGCCCTTTCTGCCACGAATTAATCGATGAGAAAGAAACATTATGTCCTTTCTGTGGCACTATTCAAGAAGAACAATTAGATGAAAATTCAACAACGATTCAAACATCTTTATTTGATGAAGAAAATAAAAATACTCAACCAAATCCTGTAGAAAACAGAAGTGATCAAGAATATCGTATTAAAAATAATCAAGCTATTTATTCAAGTTTTTGGAGAAGAATTACTCGTTTCTTTAGCTTTTTCTTTGGAAAACTAATCCACCCAACGAACAATTATTCAAGAAAACGTCAAAACAGTCGATTATTTGGTTACATTATGATTATTGTATCGACCTTATTATCAGCTTATATTACTACTCACGGTATTCGAGCAGTCTTATCTCAATATCAATTACTAGCGGATATTTCCATTTTACCTAGCTTAACAGTAACACCAAATTATATTTTAGTTTTCTTAAAACTACTATTATTCTATGCGGTATTTTATTTTGGATTCCCAGTCATTGCTTTTGGTGTGAAACATATTTTCTTAAAACGACAACATGTATTCCATTACTGGTTAACACAATATGAATCTATGAATGCTTTAGCGATTATTTTATTATTTATTACAGCATTTATGACATTTGTATCTCCAATTGCGTTATTAGTCGTTATTTTATTCTTCTTTACATTACATTTGTTTACATTTATCGTAACGTTTGTAATTTCAATTGCTCAAGAACAAAATGATACTCAATTAGATACTCCATACATCGCTTTAATTGGTTTATGTATTCAATTAATTATCGTGTTAAGTTTATTATTTATTTTATTTTAGACAGTAAAAAGTCCATAGATTCGCTCTATGGACTTTTTTGTTGCTCTCTATTTGGAACTAAAAATAGCATTAAATATTTCTTTGAAGAATGCCACGATTTTATCCAACCAACCTTCACGATTCGCTTGATCTACTAATTGACCAATCTTTCCTTTTACAGTATTGGATAATGAATTTAATTGTTCTAAAACTTGTTTGGAATCAATCGCACTTGTTTGTTGATAACTTAAGGCAAACTGAATAATATTATTCACTTGAGTTGGACTAATGACTTTATCTAATCCATATTTTTTCAATGCTTCGTTAACAATTCTTTCAACATCTTCTTTTGTAGCTACTTGACCTTGTTTTTCTTTAATTTCTGCTAGAGATTTCTTAATATCAATCATTGCTTGGTCTAATTTTGCAGCATCAAAGCCTTTTTCTTTCGATTGTTCTTGAGCAATTTGATTGGTTAATTCTAATTCTTGTTGTGCAACGGCTGTACGTTTTCCGTCTAATACAACACCATTTGCTTCAAAAGCTTTATATACACCTGTTAAAGCAGATTCACCAGTTACTTTCGAGACAGCCGCTACTTCAATTTCTGCATCTGCTACCCCTGCTGTAATGGCAGCATTGGCATATTGCTCAGAAGTAACAAGAGTAATATTTTTCGGAGTAGCAATATGAACTTTTACCCCTTCGCCTTTATTTCTCTTTTGAACCATCACAGAAGAAATCATTACAGAAGTATTTGCTTCGCCAGCTCCTAAGTATTTAACTAAATCTTCTCCTGTAGCTTTTGTTGTTGTAACTGTATTTTCATCTTTAATTCCTAGTAATTTAGATGTTTCTTTAATTTGTTGATCATTTAGACCTCCACCGTAAACAACAGTTGGTTTCCCCCATTTCTCATTAATGGCTGTTGTATCAATCGCATAAACTTGCTGAGAAACAAGTCCTAATAGCATCGTAACCAGCACTATAGGGCGAACTATTTTTTTCATGTCATTAACCTCCTTTGACTATTCTATCTTACTCTATTTCTTTGAAAAAATGTGGAGATTTTTATTAAGAATTTACTAAAAATACCTCTGCGAATGTACTCCGCAGAGGTATAGGCTAATGTTTTAGTTTCATATGTTTTTCTTGCAATTGTTCTTTCATTGTAATGAGATAAACGGCTATTAAAATCAGTACGATTCCAACAACATCAATTCCTTGGAAAACTTCTCCTAATAAAATAATGGAGAAGAATACCGAAGAAATAGGTTCAGCAGAAGCCAATAAACTCCCTTGAACAGGTCCAATGAGTGAAACTCCTTCTAAATACAATGTATAGGCAAAAATAGTTCCTATCCCAATAATACCGATAAAGGCAAATAAAGTGTAAGGTTCCCATTGAATCGTATATTGCCAACTAGCGCTTCCGATATAAAATAAAATTCCACCGGACAATAATCCTAATCCTGTTACAATTAAACTGCCCCATTGCTGAATTAATTTACCTGGTAACAAAGTATATAATGCATAGGTAAATGCGGAAATAATTCCCCAAAATAATCCTGCTGGACTAAGGGATAAGTTAAATGGATTCCCATGAGTTGCAATAACAAACGTACCTACTAACGCACAAAATATTGCAACAAATTCCATTACCGTTGGTGCTGTCTTCTCTTTTATACTCACATAAATAACAATTAAAATCGGACAAGTATATTGCAACACAGTAGCCGTTCCAGCATTCGAAGAATGAATCGCAAATAAATACGTTAATTGGCATAACATCAATCCAAAAATTCCAAAGAACAACATTCTTCCCATTATTTTTGGAGACTTCACTACTTCACGAAATTGTTTTGGTTGTTTCCAAAATGCAAAAATCGTTAAAACTAAACCTGCAATCATCATTCGAAGTGCTGTTAAATAAATGGGAGAAACTGATGAATCATTCATCAAATATTGACCGCAAGCTCCAGATAATCCCCACGAAATGGCTCCGATTAATGTATAAACTCTTCCCTTTACTATTTTATTCAAAACGATTCCTCCTATTTTTCAGAAATGAAGAACGCTCCTAGTGAAGTGGTAGAGAATAATAAAATCATTGGATAAATCTCTAAACGTCCAGCAATCATTCCTAGAGATAGTAAAATCGTATTAAAATCAGAATACATAGAGAAATTACTTGTTGGTCCCACTTCTCCTAAACCAGGACCAATATTATTAAAAGTCGCTGCAACACTTGAGAATGCTGTTAAAAAGTCAGGCGCTTCAATTGAAACAGAAATGAGTAAGACTAAAAATACGGCTACGTACACTAATAAGTAATTTGCAATTCCACTCGACATTTTATCGTCAACTACTTTTCCGTTAAACTTCGACATAATCACTCGACGTGGTTGTCCCATTTTTTTAATTTCTGCGATGGCATTTTTGAAATAAATTACGACACGAGAAACTTTAATTCCCCCAGCAGTCGAACCTGCACACCCACCTATAAACATTAATAGTAATAATACTACTTGAGGAAATACACCCCACAACCCAAAATCAACTGTAGAATATCCTGTTGTTGTAATAATAGATGAAACTGTGAAGAATACACTTCTGAATGGAACGTCTAATTGTGATTGGACGATACTTAATGAAGCAAAAATAGCGACAGATGCAAATGCAATAATTCCAATATAAGAACGTCCTTCTTCATCCGTCAACACTTCTCGAATCGATCCTAATAATAAGAAATAATATAAATTGAAGTTCACTCCAAAGAGCATCATTCCAACTCCAATAATCCATTCTACCATCTCAGGATTTTGATAGATGGCAAATCCTGCATTGTTAATCGCAAATCCACCAGTTCCAGCAGTCCCGAATGATAATAATAAGGCATCAAACAATGGAACTTTAACAAGCATTAAAATAATGACTAATATCGCTGTCATCACTAAATAAATCGCATATAAAATTCTGGCAGTTTTTGCTAATTTTGATACTAATTTTCCAAAAACTGGTCCGGGAACTTCTGCACGCATCAACTGGACGGAATCAGATCCTGTACTTGGTAAAATCGCTAACGCAAATACTAAAACTCCCATTCCTCCCACCAAGTGAGTAAAGCTTCGCCAAAATAAGGAAGAATACCCTAAAATAGACAAATCACTTAAAATACTTGATCCAGTTGTTGTAAAACCACTAGCCGTTTCAAAAAATGCATCTGCTACATTAGGAATCTCTCCTGCAAATACAAATGGTAACCCACCAAAAAATGATAATAATATCCAACTTAACGCTACCGTTACAATTCCATCTCGTGGCATAATTTTCATATTTTTCGGCTTTGCTAGTGTACAAACTGTTCCAATAACAACCAGTAAAACAATCGTTCCAGCATAACTTAACAGTTGATGGAGGCTTTCACGATAAATCAAACTAACGATTAATGGTAGAAGTAATAATAAAGCTTCCACTTGTAAAATTTTTCCTACCAAATAACATACTGTTCTTCTTTGCAAAATCATCAACTCCTATTCCAAAATATCGATAATATCATCGAAGTTTTTCTGAGTTGTTACGACGATTACTCTATCATGTGGTTCTAATTGGTCATTTCCATCCGGATAAATTAATTTTTCTCCACGAACGATAAAGGCTATTAATAAATTCGATTTTGTTTTTAATTTTGATAAAGGAATGCCACAAACACGACTATTTCTTTCAATACGGAATTGTAATGCTTCTACTTGATTATCGGCTACACGATATAAGGCCTCTACATTTGATCCTTTTGTATTCGCACGAGCACGAACAAATTGAACAATTTCATTCGCAACAATTTGTTTTGGCGTAATAATAGATTGTGGGTCGACATTTTTTAATACTTTTAAAATACCCGTACGACTCATTTTAGTAATAACTTTTCGAACTCCACGGTGTTTAGCAAATACAGATAAAATTAAGTTTTCTTCATCAATTCCTGTTAATGAAACGAATGCATCATAATTTGTCAACATTTCTTCTTCTAATACATCATGATCTGTTCCATCTGCATGAATGATTGTTGCATTTGGAAATTGTTCACTTAAGAATTTCGCACGTTCTTCATTGACTTCAATCACTTTTGGATGGATTTTAGTCATTTTTAACATATCTAATAAATAGTAAGCAATTTTTCCTCCACCAACAATTAAACTAGAACGGACTTGTTTGGTAATATAATTTGTAATTTTTAAGAAGGTAGAAATATCTTCATATGCTCCTGTGATATGGATACGGTCCCCTTTTTGAATAAAAGAATCCCCACTTGGAATAAATACTTCAGAATCACGTTGAATCGCACAAACTAAAATAGTTCCGAATCTATTTCTGAAGTCTTTCAAGCTTAATCCAATTAATGGTGAATGGTCTTGGATTTCCAACTCAATCAGACTTACGCGATTGCTGGCAAAACTTTCCACACTTAAAGCAGATGGATATTTAAAAATTTTAAAAATATCACGTGCTGCTGATAATTCCGGATTAATTAATAAGGAAATTCCTAGACTCTCTCGAACAAAATTCAATTGTTGAGAATATTCTGGATTTCGAACACGAGCTACTGTATATTCCGCTCCAATTTGTTTTGCTAAAATGGCTGCAATAATATTAATTTCATCCATTTCTGATACAGCTAGAAAAATATCTGCATTCGCAACTCCTGCTTCTTGTTGAATATCATAACTTGCGCCGTTTCCAACAATTCCCATGATATCAAATTTATTCATCATTCTTTCTACAATGACTGGGTTTTTATCAATTAAAACAATATCATTTGCTTCTGAAGTTAGTTCACGGCAAAGTACTTCGCCGACCTTTCCTCCACCAACAATTACTATTTTCACACATTTTCCTCCAGGTCTTTAAAATCTTCCGAGTGTCATTTTACTCTTATAATAGAAGAACGTCAATGAATTGCAATAATCTCCTCTCTTATATTACAATGGATACATTAAAATAAAGGAAGAAGTTTAGATGGAAGAAATAGACTTACAACAATTATGCCAAGAAATTTCAAAGGAATACTTTCATAAAGAGTTTCAACATCAAATCACTTATAATGCTCGTTTAAAATCAACTGGTGGACGTTATATTTTGAAAACAGGAAACATTGAGATTAATCCTAAAATTGAAACGATTCTAGGTAAAGAAGTCTTAATTGGTGTTATTAAGCACGAATTATGTCATTATCACTTACATCAAGAAGGAAAAGGTTATCGACACCAAGATAGAGATTTTAAAATACTCTTACGAGAAGTTGAGGGGATTCGTTTTGTAGAACGCATGGAACCTTATCGATATGTTTATTCTTGCAATTCTTGCGGAGCTACTTTTCACCGTATGAGAAAAATTAATACCAATAAATTCCGTTGTGGTCGATGCCGTGGAAGTTTAGTATTGGATTCAAAGGACAAGCCGTAAACCTTCATCGATTTTTAACACTTGCATTCTAAGGAAAACTTTGATACGATTACATACATTGAGCGGTCGTGGCGGAATGGCAGACGCGCTGTCTTGAGGGGGCAGTGGGTGTATACCTGTGCGGGTTCAAGTCCCGCCGGCCGCATTAGATATAGGAAAAGGGATAAAATCACGTTCTTTCGAACCATGATTTTATCCCTTTTGTTTTGTAGTTTGATTTTTCTATCAGATGCCCGATACAAGGATTTTCGCAGTAGTAAAAAATGAGACCGCAAGACTTCTTGCGTCCTAATGCTACTATAAGTAAATCCATTAAACAATTTAATTACGGTAGACAATTTCCACTTTAATTCTATCTGGATCTTCAAAATATAATGCATAGTGATTTTTCCCACCAGCAAATGGATATTTTTCATCATATAATAATTCTACATTCTCTTCTATCAATTGTTCTCTAATTTTTGTAATAATCGATTTATCAGAACAAGAAAAAGCTAGGTGATTTAATCCTACATGACAACGATGATAGTTAGTAGATTGATGTTTTTCTTTGACTTGAACAAATACGATATAAAATTGTCCTTTTTTATAAGAAAATCCCTCTTCCCATTCTTGAAACAATTCAAATCCTAATTGAACTAAAAATTTAGAATAAAATAATTTTGTCTTCTGTAAATTACTTACATACAATTCAATATGATCCATTCTTATCCTCTCCCAACAATCTATGCCACTAGGCAAAATTCATTTACATCCTAAACGTCTCTAGATATATGACCGAACCAAGGATTTTCATAGTAGCAAAAGTGATATTATCACAGAAAAAGTTGAGACCCTAGGCTCAACTTTTAGGCATGAGACCGCAGGGCTGCTGCCGTCCTAATTCTACTATATAGAATCCATTAAAGTTTTATACGTCTCCACATATATGATCGAACCCAAAGGATTCTCATAGTAGCAACAGTGATAAAAACTGCAACTGCAGATTTTATCACAGGAAAAGTTGAGACCTCAGGCTCAACTTTTAGCAATGAGACACCGTAGGTGGCTGCTTGCGTCCTAATGCTACTATAACTAAATCCTTTAATAAATAAAATCTCTCAGTTCGGATAAATGCCCAATCTGATATGTTGGCTCCACAGCCAACAATTCCTCAGGTTCAGTTGGCCGTTCTGGATTTTCCATATACCAACAAGTATCCATTCCAATACGACTCGCCCCATAAATATCCGCCTTAAAACTATCTCCAATCATCAAGGCATTCTCAATCGTCATTCCTTCTGTTTGCTCTACAACAGCTTCAAAAAACTCTTTACTTGGCTTACGATACCCCACTACTTCAGAAATAAATAACTTTTCAAAAAAGTTTTCTAAGCCAGCTGTTTTCAAACGTAGTAATTGAGTTTCTTCAATCCCATTTGTGGCTGCAACCATGACAAAGTCTTTCTTTAATTCCTGAATAATGTCTAATGCATCTGGCATCATCGTATTCGCTTCTGCTAAATAGTGACGGAATTTTTTCTCACAAACACTTCCATCTACCTGAATTCCATAATGTGCAAACCAACGAACAAATCTTTCTTCATTCAAATAAGTTTGAGAAATTTCTCCTTGTTCGTATTGTTCCCATAAGCCTTTATTCATTGTACGGTAAACTTCTAAAGCTTCTGGAGTCCATTCTAATCCATCTTCTTGACTAATACGAGATAAAGCATAGTCTTCTGCTCCCCAGAAATCAAAAATTGTATTATCTAAATCAAAAATTAAATATTGGTATTTTTTCACTTCTTTTCCTCCTAAAATCTTATGACAATTTATCATACACTCTGAGGCTTCATTCTTCAACTAAAATCATTTCGACAAAAAAGGATACCTTTGCCGAAACAAAAGCATCCTTACCTTTTAAATTGTTCTTATCTCATTGTTACAAATTCTTCTGAAGCTGTTGGGTGAATTGCTACTGTCGCATCAAAATCTGCTTTTGTAGCTCCCATTTTTAGTGCAACTGCGAAACCTTGAATCATTTCATCAACGCCTTCACCAATTCCGTGTAAGCCAATAATTTTTTCTTCTTCACCTAAGGTAATTAATTTTAATTTTGTCATTTGACGGTGAACTGTAATGGCTGAATACATTCCTGCAAAGTTTGATTCATATACTTTAATATTTTCAACACCATATTTATCTTCCGCTTGTTCTTGACTTAAACCAATAGAACCAATTGCTGGATGTGAGAATACAACTGTTGGAATTAATTCATAATCCATTTTTGCATCTATTTTTCCATTGAATAAACGTTCTGATAACGTTCTACCCGCTTTAACCGCTACTGGTGTTAATTCTTTTTCACCAGAAACATCCCCTAGTGCATAAATACCAGGTGTTGTTGTATTTTGATATTCATCTACTTGAATAAATCCACGTTCATTCAAAGCCACTCCCGCTGCTTCTAAATTTAATTGGCTAACATTCGCTTTACGTCCAACTGCCCAAATAACTTTTTGACTTGTATGAGTGGTACCATCTTCAAAATGAATTTGAATATCTCCATTGTCTAATTTTTCTAATTTTTTAGGAACTTTATGTGTATGTAATGGTTGACCATTTTTCTTCATTTCTTCCACTAACACCTCAACAATGCCTTGGTCAAATCCTCTTAACGGTCCACCTTTACGAACGAATAAGTCAGTTTTTACTCCTAATCCATGTAAAACTCCTGCTAATTCAACAGCAATATATCCTGCACCAATAATTGATACTGATTCTGGTAATTCTTCCCATGCAAATACATCATCAGAAGTTCCACCAAGTTCACTACCTGGAATATTTGGAACAAAAGCATATGAACCTGTTGCGATGACAATATGTTTTGCACGAATCTGTTCACCATTTACTTCTACTGTATTTTTATCTACGAAACGAGCATATCCTTCGATATAGTCAATTCCATTTCTATTGAAGTTGTTTGAAAAAGCTTGACGTGAACGTTCAATGTAAGCTTGACGATTTTTTCTTAATTTTTTGAAATCAAATGAAGTTTCTCCAATTGTATATCCATAATCTGATGCATAATTTTTAAGTGTTTCTGAAACTAAAGCTCCATACCACATTACTTTTTTAGGAACACACCCAACGTTTACACAAGTTCCCCCAATGATATTTCCTTCAATAACGGCTGCCTTTGCTCCATGCATGGCTGCACGATTCATTGTAGCACTACCACCGCTTCCTCCACCAATTGCAATAATATCGTATTCTCTCATGTTTTTTCCCTCTTTCATCTTTATTTAAAATATCTATACGATTTCATTTACAAATATCATATCATTATCATAAGTTTTTTGTCTTCTATGTTGCTCACATGCCTATGTTTTTTATGAGAAAA
>ERZ773212.227-NODE-227-length-29874-cov-12.237265_pt1 | contig 29874 bp, 26 predicted proteins | sample MGYA00581005_ERZ773212 | MGnify/ENA primary metagenome ERZ773212 (study PRJEB29015, sample SAMEA2738154) | human oral metagenome | biome: human oral; feature: human-associated habitat; material: saliva | place: China | collected 2196 ... | reverse complement strand
ACACTAGTAAGTTGTTTGTTTGCGTTCGCTGTATAGTTTTGAAACAACAAGCCTGAGGGTTTGTTAGTTAATTACATATGTATGGAAGAGACCCCCGTGAGGGGTCTCTTTTGTTTTAACCATTGATTTGCATTCTTCTTGATAGCTATCGGCTCTGCTGTGTTCTTATGGCGCGCGTTGGTGAATGCTCTAAAGGCTAAGAAGACCTCATGAAATATAATCGGCGCATCAGGGTGTTGAAAATCTGTGAGAGCGCATATGCTTTCTTGTTATCTTAGGAGCATGGAGACTTTACAATCTGCCCCAGACCCGAAGGATTTGACGCTATCGATAGATGAGAGGCGTGAACTTATCGTCTGGGCGGCAGATTGTATGTATCGGATACTGCCCATTTTTGAGGAACAATATCCTGCTGATCCTCGGCTTCGGCAGGGGCTTGCTGCGGTCGCTGAGTTCAACCGCGGTGCATTATCTGTTGGAACTATGCGTCAGCACGCTTTGCTCTGCCATGCTACGGCTCGGGACTGTGAGACCCCGTCTGCACAAGCCGTAGCTAGAGCCTGCGGACATGCGATTGCCATAGCCCATATGGGTGCCCATGCACGCAATATTGAGCGATATACTCGCAAAGTGCTTTCGGGAAAATCTCTGACCGAAGAGCTCGAATGGCAACGGGCACATATTCCTGCTCGATTCTTCAGCTATGTTTTCACGCGCTAAGCAGCGTATGCCCATACGTAGAATTTCGGAAGCCAGAGAAGTCCTTTTTACCGGTTTGTGATAGCGTGCCTGAGGCTTCATGACGGGAATACTAATACCAATCGTTGCACATTCTTCTGAACGAGTTTCTGGAACGTTTACTGTATCAAGTACCGACGAATACCTGTTCTCGCGTTAGAGTGAATGTATGGAGTATCCGCTTTTTTCAGACCGACAGCAGGAACCGTATCTGGGAGAGGACACCTCAAAATACCGGACGGTGGCGCTCACCGCCGAGGTTAAGCTGCCTTTAGCGGAACTATGGCTGGCGTGTACTGAGTATATCCATCTGTGGTGGCCGCGGGAGCTTCTGCGGGACGAAGAAAGCTATCTGGAGCTTACTGATACAGTTCTTACTGAAGAAGACTCGCAGGGGTATGTAACAACTCTTGCTGAGGTAATCTACTATGAGCCCGAGGACGTGCTGGGCTTTTTGCCTTTGCCCGATACTAAACTGCATCAGCTTCTACGTGATGACAGCGGGTTTAGCCTACTTTTCGACGAAGACGGCGCAGAATCTTCGCTTATGGAAATCACCTCTGGTTTAGCGAAACCCCGTGAACTTGCGGCTGAGTACGACGAGCTGGGTGTTTATACGATCCAACGTTATGGCGCAGAACTTATTTTGAAGGCGTGCGCACGATTCTTTGGCGCTGAGCTTCAAGCAGAGTCTCTTGTATCGGGTATGCTTGACAGCTATGAGCGCTAGGCATGCCGTATCGGAACGAGGCACCGCAGAAAGTACAGTACAAGAGGCCGAACACTACATTATCGTTCGTCGCCCTCTGATGGTTGTGCAGTGGCTGAACCTGCTGGCAATCCCGAGCTTGGGGCAGCTGATTCAAACTGTTTTCTTCGTTCTGCTGGTGTTCGGTTTCTTCTTATGGTTTGCTTCTGTGGCGGCTACCGACCAAACCATCGAGCTGTGAGTAGGAACCAAGCCCGACCATCTGAAAATTTTAGACCTTGAAGTCAGCTACAACGCGGTTGTGCTTAAGGTGATGATGATCGTTGCGGTATTCTCTGGGCTGAGCTTTGTGGCAGCGACGATCGGCATGCGCGTGACTTCTTGGAACCGATGGTGCTGCGTCTGCGAAAAATCCTGCTGATTCGAGATATATACCTCTCCATTTTCAGGTATGGGCGCCGAAGAGACACTGGAGCGCTATGAACTGTGGTCCGCATCGGCGCAAGAAGATAGTACAGAGCCCGTTGCCTCTATCGATAAGGAGACGGTGAAGGATAATGAATGGCCTCGAAAAAGTCACTGAATCCGGGAGTACAGAATCATGACCGGAGGTGAAGGTAAGCATTCACAGCGCCTCGATCACAATGCCTCCAAAACGGGCATTCTTCGCCTCGCAGGTTATCCCATCAACGTAGCAGGTTGAACTGGAGTAGGTTTCTTGTAGCCCGGTATTGGCGTAATATCCGTAAAATCCGCCAAGCAGCGTTACACCCGAGCTGTTGGGAGCCGGCAGCACCTGTATATCGTAGAAAACAACCGGGCGGCCAGACCGGTCAGTCACCCGTGCAGAACATTCGGGACAGAGCGAGCGAGGATAATATTCTAAAGTCTTCACGGGCTTGGAACAAACGGGGCATGCAATTTCCATGAATGGTGGCTTGACCATGGAGGATATCCTTCGGGTGGTTAAATGACAGCGTAGACACGTTGAAGGGGAACAGTCCCACTGCTTTTATCTTAGAGGTGTGTATCCAAGGTGAAAATGGTGTACGCCAAAATAGGACATGCGCAGGGCGATGATGAACATCAAAGGTCTGAAAACCCCGTAAACCTAGCTAAGTTATTTCAACGTACGTAAGATGTTCTTATGACACGTTTTACGACCGACCACCTCAAAACATTCGTCACGGTCATCGAATACGGTACCTTCGATGCTGCTGCCGACGTTCTTGGGGTTAGCCCCTCCGCAATATCACAGCGTGTAAAAACAATGGAACAGCTGGCCGGTAAAGTCCTGCTGCAGCGCACCAACCCGGTGACTCCGACGGCTTCTGGACAGAGCGTGTTACGTATTGCCCGGCAAAGTGAATTTCTGCAGCTTGAGCTGGAACGAGAACTCATGGGCGAGGGCGGATTCCAGACAGTCTCTATAGCTTTGAACGCCGATTCTTTAGCAACGTGGTTTTTGGAAGCTATACGCACGCTCGCTCAGGAGGACGAAATTTTCTGTGACCTGCGGCGTGAAGGCGAATTTCATTCCTCAGCCCTTCTGCGTACCGGGGAAGTTATGGCTGCCATAACCTCACAGCCCGGAAAAATCCCCGGATGCTCGGTAGATTACCTGGGCGTGGCGCGTTACTGGTGCGTGGCATCGCCAGCGTATGTGGATCGTTACCTTCCGGGGTTCCCCGCGAAGACTACCCGTGATGACCTGAACCGGGCACCCGTGGTGGAATACGATCGTAAAGACTTTGTGCAGGATGCTGCACGCGCTCTGATTGAGGAAGACCTAAAACTGTCCAGAGCCGAATTCGAACAGAGCCCAACGCTCTATATTCCTTCGTCACCGGACTATGCGCAGGCGGTCTATGAGGGTATTGCGTGGGGTCTGCTTCCGGAGGCACAGTGTAGCGAATATTTCGCCGCCCAAACACTTGTGAAACTTGCTCAGAAGCCCGTGGAGTTCCCACTGTACTGGCAGCACTGGAATATCAACTCGCCCGTTCTGGAAAAAGTTAGTCGTCGGGTTGCTGATGCGGCTCATCGGGGGCTCTTGAACTCATGACGGGCAGTTAGGGGCGAATGATATCAAACGCACCGCACCCACTGCTGTATCGCACGGATTCATCCTATGGCTGATAACGCTCAACTTCGTGGCGGTATTCTACTGGTTATGACTTTACTTCCACGATCGCCTTGGCAGCATTCCTGGTGGTGTTGGCGCTGTTGCAGATTATGTTGCGGCCTTTATTTGCTACGCTTGCTGCTACACAAACCATTGTTTTTACCAGCTCTTTAAAACCTAAATCGACTAGTATATATGCTTATATCGGAATATTTGCATATATAGATCTTGGCAGTGTTTTCTGCTGCACGTCGCATCGACGAAGCGCCCTAGAATCTTGTTCGCTGGGTACTGTTCTACGTCATCTTTGCGCTCTGTACAGGGATTCTCGGGTGTATACCCCCGTATATGACACGGCATGCAGAACGCGAGTCAAAGAATAGTGCATGCCGCAGACCGACCCATGCAGCACACAGCGCTGACCCAGACGATGGTGGAGCTGATCGTCATGATCGTATTCGTGCGGATTCTGCAGCCCCTGCGCGAAGAACCAGTTGCAGAGCCTCAGCATGATTAAAAGCAAGAAGAACGCGGCGGGCGCATCCCAAGGATACGGCACCGCCTCGTTTATACGTGATCTAGCGGAAGAAAAGAGTCGCCAGCCAGAATAACGCCGCAGCGACGATAAACCCGATCAACGCCCAGCGGCGCAGCCTTGTCTCCACGCGGGCGGCACGAATATCCGCACGTTTTGAAATATCCTCGGTACTCCGCATGGGATCGGAGGTAGAGCCATGCGGGGCATCCTGAGATTCTTGAGGCGAAGGAGACCCATCTGATTCGGACATAGCCCTAACCTAACGCCACCGAGTCATCATGACCATACCCACCATCATGGCACCCACGCCAATAGTCACATTCCACATGCCAATACCGGGCACAGGAAGTCGACCCTCAAAAATGTAATACGCAATAATCCAGAGAATACCCAGCGCAACGAGCGAAAACATTACCACTCGATACCACAGGGGAGTACCCTCTCTCTGTGTTCCGCTCGTTTCCATCTCGCGAGCGACCTCCAACAGACGGAGCTCGCTCGCATCTTCTTCAACGGCCTTAGCCGATTTCTTGTCTTGTGACTTCTTTGACTTAGTATTGGCAGTCTTTTTCGACTTTTTCGCAGCCGACTTAGGGGACATATTTTCCTCCGCCTCAGATGTATGGGTAACCTTATGTAGTACGTTAAAAACTATCTTTGCAGACTCGCGGGATGATTTCACCTTTCACCGGCGTTGTCATTAAAGAAAGTGTAATGACTGGGACGGTAACATCCCGCTATGGAGGACACCCAAAACTATGGCGCATGCATCCGCGAAAGCGCATCAGGCAGTTCAGCCTCATAAATCTATTCTGCGGTGGACCATCCAAATCACGGGTGAGCTTCTGATCACCGTTGGTCTTGTGCTGCTGCTCTTTGTCGTGTGGCAGCTCTGGTGGACCAATATAGACGCAAACCGTTCACAGTCCCAAGCCGTCGATTCCTTGACGCACGAGTTCAGCTCTGCCGCGCCAGTCGAACAGTGGGATCCCCAAAATCCACCGGAGCCTGAAGCCGAACCTGAGCACGGAAAAGGATTCGGGGTTGTCTACATTCCCCGGTTTGGTGCAGACTACCAGCGTCCTGCCGCGCAGGGTACCAGCGCAGACGTGATCGATACCCTCGGTTTGGGACACTACGACGGAACCGCCATGCCGGGTGGCGTAGGTAACTTCGCGCTCGCAGGGCACCGACAGACACGCGGCGCAGTGCTCGACTATATCGACCAGCTGCAGGTGGGCGATCACATTTATGTGCGCACCAAAGACGGCTACTACACCTACACCGTGTACGAGCATGTGATTGTGCAGCCTGACAATATTGAGGTGATCGAGCCGGTTCCGAGTAAACCCGGACAAGAGCCTACGGAGCGTATTATGACGCTCACGACCTGCCACCCGCGTTACGGTGACACAGAACGTTATATTGTGCACGCCCGTTTTGAATCCTGGCAGCCTAACTCTGCTGGCGCGCCTGCGGAAATTGCCCAAGCAGCCCAGAACCCCGCCTAACCCGAGAGGATATAACATGTACGGTTGGATTTTTCGTCATCTTCCCGGACCTCTATGGGTTCGCATCATCATTGCTATTCTGCTTATCGCCGTGATCGTATACGCCCTCATGGAATTCGTGTTTCCGAATTTTGCCGAGTACGGTCCGTTCAACTTTGACGTTACCATCAACCATTAGCGGCGCTTGCCAAAGGAGAAGCCATGACCCGCATCCTGGTTATCGATAATTACGATAGTTTTGTGTTCACTCTCGTCGGATATCTGCAGCAGCTCGGAGCCGAGACAACCGTAATCCGCAATGACGAGTATGACCTTGATACCGTGCTCACAATGGCTGCCGAGTACGACGGCCTGCTGATCTCTCCGGGACCCGGTGCGCCCGCAGAAGCCGGGGTCATTATCGATACCATTCGCTGGGCTGCGCAGACTCATAAACCCCTGCTTGGCGTGTGTCTGGGGCATCAAGCTATAGCGGAGGCGTTTGGCGGCACCGTCACGCACGCCCCCGAGCTGATGCACGGCAAGACTTCAACCTTGGTTCACGAGAACGACTCGGTGTTCAAAGGCGTACCGAACCCCTTCACTGCGACTCGCTACCATTCGCTGGCGGTCGTCCCAGAGACTATGCCTGAGGTCTTGGAAACCACCTCGACGACTGAGAGCGGCATTATTATGGGGCTGCGGCACCGGGATGCGCCCATGCATGGCGTGCAGTTCCACCCGGAATCCGTGCTTACCGAGAGCGGTTATCTGATGCTGGGTAATTGGCTGGAAGAAACGGGGCTTGAGGGCGCCGCTGAGCGTGCCAAATCGTTGTCCCCACTAATTGCCTAGCGGGCAGCGGTAAAGGCGCCTGACAGACCCAAGTAGGTCTGTCAGGCGCCTTCTCTATGTGTGCGGTACAGCCGAAGAAATATATGTGGGGCGTGCTTTAGATTTTGAATCTAAAGCACGCCCCACATATATGACCAGGATTTACCTGAGCAAACCAGCCTTACCTTTCTTCTTTCTCCTCATTTTCCTTGCCGTTTTGTACGGCCTTGGATGAAGGAGCAGCGGCACTTGGCGTTGCAGAAGGTACAGGAGCGTTGCCCTGCTGGCCCTGTTGGCCTTGCTGCTGTTGATTCTGCTGCTGATTACCTTGCTGGCCCTGTTGGCCTTGCTGCTGTTGATTCTGCTGCTGATTGCCCTGCTGGCGCTGAGTGTTGTTGTTATTATTCGTCGACGGGGTAGTCGCACGCGGTGAGGCAGATGCGGTCGCCGCCGGGGCAGCCGCCACACGAATAGTAACAGTGCTGTTCTGGGCCACCAGAGTACCCGCAGCGGAGCTCTGAGAAATCACCGTATTCGGTGCCGCAGAGCTTGTCTGAACGGTCTCAATATTGGTGTTGAGCAGAACATCGGACGCAGTCAGAGCTTCAATAGCCTGATCCTTCGTCAGACCCACGAGCGAAGGAACCTTGACCTTACCGGAGGACAGCACCAGGTTCACGTTGCTGCCAGCCTCGATCGTGGTCTTACCGTTGGCATCGGTTTCAGCCTTCTCAGGCTCCAGAGAAACTACCATACCGGCGGGAACGGATGCGCTCTCAACGGTGCTGACGCGACCATCCTTAAGGCCGAGCTCCTTCAGAGCGTTGCGCACATAGGCTTCGCTCTGACCCTGCAGGTTATCGGGCAGGGTTACACGCTCGGGACCATTCGAGTAAGTTAGCGATACGGTAGAACCCTTAGCCACCTTCGTACCCTCGCCGGGGCTGACACTAATAACATCGCCCTTCTTCACGTTCTCGGAGTATGCCCCGCGGCTCTCCACGGCAAAGCCAGCATTGCGCAGCTGGCTCTCAGCGTTGTCCTTCGATTGGTTCATCACGGTAGGAATAGCGACCTGCGGAACTTCATTGAGCTTACCCTGGTAGTACAGGAACGAGCCGATACCCAGCAGAAGCGAAGCCGCAATAGCAAGACCAACGAGGAAACGAACCCAGGTTCGCTTACGGGGCTGCTCGGCGGGAAGGAACTCTTCCTCTTCAACAAATTCTTCTCCGCCGTACTCATCGTCATCAAAGAAACCGTTGAGGTTCGCATCTTCAACAGGAGTCGAAACCTGCGGCATGGTCGTGGTGTAGGCATCGAAATCAACCTCACCCGTACCGGTTCCTGCCGCACCCGCCGCGGGAGCCTCAAGAGGCGCAAAAGCGGTAGTCATGGAGTCATCGGGAACCTGTTGCGGCATACCGCCGCCAACCTGCAGACCCGCTCCCTGACGGATCGCCTGCGAAAACTCATCGGCGGTCTGGTAACGATCATCCGGGTTCTTGGCAAGGCCCCGAAGAATAACTTCATCAAGCTCAGGGGGTACGCTCAGCGGGCTAAAGGTACTCGGTGCGGCGGGAGTCTCGGTAAGATGCTTCGCCGCCAAATCGACGTTAGTTTCCGCGTCGAAGGGGGAACGTCCAGCAACCATTTCATACAGCACACATGCTGCCGAATAAAGGTCGCTTCTCGCGTCGACTTCTTTACCACTGACCTGCTCGGGAGACATGTAACGTGCGCTACCCATCACCACGTTGGCCTTTGTCAGAGCCTCGCCAGCCTCTTCAATAGCTCGGGCGATGCCGAAGTCCATCACCTTAATCTGACCCGGCTGCCCCTTCGCGGCGTCTTCCTCGGTTCGGGGAAGCACCATAATATTCGCGGGCTTAATATCGCGGTGGATAATACCCATCGAATGACTGTATTTCAGAGCGCTCAAAAGCTGCTCTGCGTACCCCACCGCATCACGCACAGGAATGTACCCGCCCGACGAAAGGACACTGCGCAGCGTCCTGCCATCAACGTATTCCATAACGATGTACGGGATCTTAGCCTCGTCATCGTCGGCGGCATCATCAACACCGTATCCGCTGTTGGGATCTGACGGGGAATAAGCACCCGTGTCGTACACCGCAACGATACCGGGGTTGTTCAGGGATGCGACAGCCTCCGCCTCACGTTTAAACCGTGAACGGAAGGTTTTGTCTTGGGCCTGCTCCGGGCGCAGGATCTTCATCGCGACCTTACGACCGAGACGAGTATCCTCCGCCGCGTATACGGTAGCCATCGCACCGGTACCGATAACATCGAGTACCTTATAACGGCCATCTACCGTTTCAGGAACCAACAGGTCCATACGTTCTCCTGGGGTAAAAATAGTTTTTGATGTGAGTGGACTCAGACACTAACGCCCAGTACGAGGACTAGAAGAAGTCGACGCGCCTGAAGGCGTAGCTGCGGATGGCGACGAGTCAGAATCCGTCCTCGTACCTGAAGACTCATTAGCTACATACATCTCTACCTTACTAGGAACTGACACTTTAGTGCCAGAAGAAGGGCTGGTGCGCAGCACCGTACCGGGCTGTGCAGTGTCCGAATGCTCGAAGTGAAGGTTCACGTCAACACCAAGCGAGGTAATCGTCCGAGAAGCCTCTTCGTAGTTCTTCCCATCAACATTAGGTAGGGTCGCGCCCCTGGAACCGCTTGAATAACGCACGGTAATGGTGCTGCCTTCGTCTACCGAACCAGCCGGTGAAATCGACAGAACGGTGTTGGCTGGCTCTTCAGACTCAACACTTTCAGTCCTGGGCGAAAGACCCAGGTTCTTCAGATCATTGACGACATCCTGAAGGGGGCGACCCTCGTAGCTGCGTGCCTGCAGGTTAATTTTCTGCTTCTGAGTACTGCTTGCAGCCGAGGACTCCTCGCTCGGGGTGGCTACCGTGACGGTACCTTCCGCAGAGCTGGGTGCTGCCGAGCTGGTGGTATTCGTATCAGGGGTTGCACGGCTGTTGGCCGCCCAGACAGCCCAGAGGATACCGAGAATAAGCACAAGTGCCGCCACAATAGCGACGATCCATACCCAGTTGCGTTTCTTCGGACCCTGTTGTGCCGTACGTGCGGCCGCAGCCTTTGACCCGGGCTCAGGAATCGGAGCGGTCGAAGGACCGGGCGTGAAGTGCGACCCAGATCCGAACTTCGGAGCGGCGGATGCCGAAATAGGCTCGGCGATCAGGGAGGTCTGGGCGGTATCCAGATTCTCCGGCAAGAACGCCTCCAGCGTGGGCACGGCCTTAATCGCCGCAGGAATATCGCGACGGCGAATAGCATCAATAGCGGATGCCAGCGCGGTAGCATCCTTAGGACGCTCCGCAGGATCCTTAGCAAGCAGGCACATAATCAAGGCGCGGGCGGGCGCCGGGATGCTCTCCGGCAGCGGCGGTGGCGGATCGTTCACCTGAGCTAGAGCAATCGCGATCTGTGATTCACCCGTGAACGGGCGGTGACCGACCAGGCACTCGTACCCGATAATACCCAGCGAGTACATATCGGAGGACGGGGTTGCAGGTTGACCGGTTGCCTGTTCGGGCGCCAAATACTGGGCTGTACCCATCACCTGACCAGTAGCGGTCAGCGGAACCTGATTCGCAAGCCTAGCAATACCGAAGTCGGTAACCTTCACCCGGTCATCCGGGGTGATCATTAGGTTACCGGGCTTCACATCGCGGTGCACGAGACCCTGAGCATGTGCAGCAGCCAACGCGCGAGCCGTCTGCGCAATAAAGTTCAGGATACGATCCGGCGGCAGCGTGCCGTCGCGCTCGATGATGCTCGACAGCGGCTCACCCGGAACCAGCTCCATCACCAAGTATGCAGAGTTATCCTCTTCACCGTAATCGAACATATTGGCAACACCGGGGTGGTTCAGGAGCGCAGTATGGCGCGCCTCCGCACGGAAACGCTCCAAGAACCCGGGGTCACCCGTATACTCCTCTTTCAGGATTTTAACGGCGACGGTGCGTCCGAGAACCTTGTCGCGAGCTTTCCAGACCTCACCCATACCGCCGATAGCGATACGTTCGGTTAGGGTGTAGCGCCCGCCCAAGGTGATATCAGCCGAAGGCCTCACTTGTTCAACACCGCCTCAAAAAGTTGTTTACCTGCATTTGTCGAAAGCTGGGAACCGGTTGTTGCATCCATATCCTCATAGACCACCGCAATGGCGATCTGAGGATCATCGGCGGGTGCAAACCCGGTAAACCAAGAGTTATTCAAACCACCCGTAGTTTCTGCGGTACCGGTCTTACCAGCAACCTTGTACCCGGGCACGCCTGCGTTACGGGCAATACCGTTATCCACAGAGTTCACCATCCATTGTTTCACCTGATCGGCGACTTTAGTAGAAGTTGAGGTGCGCAACTTCTCGGGTGAGAACTCGTAGAGCACGCTCAAGTTACTGGTTTTGACAGAACGAATCATATTGGGCTTCATCTGCACACCGCCGTTAGCGATTGCGGCAGAAGTCATTGCCACCTGCAGCGGGGTGGTGCGTACATCGTACTGACCCACGGATGCCTGCGCCAACTGGCTCTGCGACATACCCTTCGGGAAGCTCGATTTAGCCACCGCCAGCGGAATCTTCAAATCCTGACCATAACCAAAGTTTTCGGCAGTCCTAGAGATCCTATCTTCACCCAAATCCATTGCGATCTGTGCAAAAGGAGTGTTGCAGGACTGCGCCATAGCCCATTCAATCGTAGCCTTAGTGCGTCCTCCACACTGACCGCCCGCAAAGTTCGGAAGCGACACATTGGTTCCCGGAAGGGGAAGCTGTGCGGGGTTATCGATCGTGGAGTTCGCATCATATTTGCCGGACTCCAAAGCTGCGACGGCATCAATAATCTTGAAGGTCGAGCCGGGCGAATAGGTGTTACCCGCAATAGCACGGTTGTAAAGCGGGTTATTCGGATTCGAGTTCAGTTCCTCATAGTTGCTGACTACCGTAGACCCATCGTGGGATGCGAGCGTATTCGGGTCATATGAGGGAGACGAGGCCATCGCCAAGATTTCGCCAGTCTTGGGGTTAATCGCCACAATAGAACCCTTACGGCCCTGAAGCAGGTTGTTAGCAAGCTCCTGAAGCTTAGAATCCACGGTGAGCTCGACGCTCGCACCGCGTGCCGAAGAACCCGAGAAGAGCTGAGCAACACGATCGTAGAACTGGCTGTCGGAAGTACCCGAAAGCTCCTTGTCCATAGCGGACTCGACACCGGTAGAACCGTACACTGACGAGAAATAACCCGTCAGCGCCGCATACTTTTCCGGCTCAGAGTACACGCGCTGATAGTTATACTCATCATCCGATTTCACCGACGAGGCGATTTCGGTTCCATCGACCACGATAGAGCCACGGTTGGCACCGTAGTTATCGTACAGAGAACGCGAGTTCCACGGGTTATCTTTGAGAGATTCGGTGTCGAAGAATTGGATATAGCTCAACGTACCCATGAGCAGGATAAAAACGCAACCTGCGGCCATCCACATGCGGCGAATTGCCCTATCCATTGCGGTCACCTCCTGCTTGTTGAGTTGAAATACGGGCGAGAACGCTGGTTGCGCCCTCAGATTCATAGCTGTAGTCTTCGTGGTCGATACTTTCGGGAACGTCGAACCCGACCACGACGTGAGGCGCTCGCGCGGTATGCGAAATCGAAAGCCACAACGCCACGATAATCCAGTTAGCCACCAGGGATGAACCACCGGCAGACATAAACGGTGTGGTCAAACCGGTCAGCGGAATTAACCGGGTTACACCGCCAACCACCACGAAGAGCTGAAGCACCATAACCGTGGAAAGGCCCGCCGCCAAGAGCTTGCCGAAACCGTCACGAGTGCCCAACGCCGCGCGGTAGCCACGCGAGATGAGGATGAGGAACATCATCAAAATAGCGCCCAGGCCGATCAGACCGAGTTCCTCACCGAGAGAAGTAATAATCATGTCCGAGTTAGCGAACGGCACCAAAGAGGTAAGGCCCTGACCCCATCCACGGCCAAAGAGACCGCCGTAGGACAGACCGAAAATACCCTGAAGGATCTGACCGGAACCACCGCTGGAGGACATATAGACCTCGGGATCAAAGGCGTGCATCCAGCCATAGATACGGGCGTGCACGTGAGAAATGGAGTTGTAGGCGAAGTATCCGCCAACCACCACGCCGACACCGCCGACTACAAGCCAGGAAATCTTGCCGGTCGAGAGGTACAGCATCGCCATGAACAGCCCGAAGAACAGGATTGCAGAACCCAGATCCTTCTGGAAAACCAACACGCCGATGCTGACCATCCAGGCCAAGAAAATTGGGGTCAAATCGCGCAGACGCGGCAGATTGATGGGCCCCAGACGCTTACCCGCTGTGAGAATCAAATCGCGGTGTGTGGACAGGTAGCCCGCAAAGAAGATTGCCAAAGTAATCTTTGCAATTTCGCCGGGCTGGAAGGTACGCCCGCCGAGCCTGATCCAAATCCGTGCGCCGTTGATTTCGGTACCAAGGCCGGGGATAAGCGGCATGATAAGCAGGATGAAGGAGAGCACCAGCGAAATATAGGTGATCTTACGTAGCACTCGATGATCCCGCAGGAAGTACAGCACAACGGAGCAGAGGATCATTGAGAAGCCTGTCCAGAACAGCTGGGACTCGCCCACTGGGGACTTCTGCATGGCGGGATCCTTATCGATGCGGAAAATCATCGCCAGCCCGATTCCGTTGAGCGCCACAACAAGCGGCAGAATAAACGGATCGGCGTAACGCGCCCGGAATTGAAGCACCAGATGCGCGATGAGCGCGCACACGCCCAGCACCACGGTACCTTGAATCCACGGGTTTTTCCCCATATCCCACGCCGTTTCGGGGTCAATCAGGTACATGGAAAATGAGCCGATGCCGACCGCAACCACGAGCAGAACAAGCTCAATCAGGCGACGCGAACGGGGTATGTGTGCATCACGCAATAGCCTAGCCACGATTACCACCTTCCGTTGCTGAAGTTTTTTGACCTGTCTGCGCGCCGGACGAAGCCGCACCGGAAGGCTGTGTATTCCGGTCATCCTGCAGATTCACCTGAGCCTGCATACGGTTTACGATAACCCGTGCATCGTCAAGATTATCCGCGTGAATCGTATTCTTCAAAAGCGTGCGGGTATGTTCGGGCAGCTGTGAAGTTTCCACTTCGCTTTCCTCGACCACATGGGAGAGATGGATTGGCCCCAACGACTGCGGAACTCCGTTATAGACGGCGACCTTACCGTTATTTTCGCCAACGTAGTAGCGGCCCTCAACCCATTTCAGCCCGCTCCAACCCGCAATGAGGACCAGCACAAGGATTACGGCTGCACTCACCAGCAGAATCGGGCGCCGACGGCGTCGAATTGGGTCCGCCAGAAGCTCTTCAAGCTCGTCCGGCAGCTTTGCGGGTTCCTCGGTGCTCATCGGTACGCGCTGCGCCAACGAGGCTCGATGCTCCAGGGTGCGGCTCGTCACCGCCGGAATACGCCCGGTCTCTGTTGCTACGGATGCGCTGCCCACCAGCTGATGTGGGCGAGAGCCAAGCTCGTGGCGCAAAATCGCGGCATTCGTGCGGGCAAAGTACACCGCATCCTGATCGCTCGCGTCGCCGTCGTGGGGGAAGGAATCCGTGAGGTCACGGGCGCGGCGGAACTTCTTGAGCGCGCGGTCGTGATCGGACAGACCCTCTTCGGCGTTTACTTCCTCGGTGATTTCCTCAAGCTCAGAGGTTGTCAGTGAGGTATCGATCTCGCCGGTCTCTGGCAGGGCAGAAGGACCTACAGGTTCGTCGGCGGGAAGCTCCTCACGATCGATAACCTGTACAACCACGACCGTCACGTTATCGGGTGCGCCGCCGTCGAGAGTCATCTGGATAAGAACGTCCGCGATCTCACCCAGATCATCGGTGGAACGCATGACGGCTTCGATCTCTTCATCAGAGACCACCGCCTCTAAACCATCGGAAGCAAGCACCCAGCGCTCACCGGGAATGGCTTCTAAAGTCTGCAGTTCAAGCTCGGGAGAGGCATCGACGTCGCCAAGCACGCGCATAATCACGTTGCGGTGCGGGTGATTCTCCGCCTCTTCGGGAGTGATGCGGCCCTCGTTGAGAAGACGCTGCACGAAGGTGTGATCGGTGGAAATCTGCTCGAAACCGCCGTCTTCATCGGCACGTAAACGATAGGCACGCGAGTCGCCAATATGGGCCATCTCGATCTTTTCGCCGTCCACCAGCAGAGCGGTACAGGTGGTACCCATACCCGCAAGGCGCTGATCACTGGTTGCCAGATCATTGATAATGGCGTTGGCACTTTGGATTTCGTCGGCGAGGTATATGCCGCCGGTACCGTCAAAGTCGGGGTGGTCCAAAGGGGTCAGGTTCAAAACGGCGGTAGCGGATGCGACGTCACCACCGACGTGCCCGCCCATGCCGTCAGCAACAACAGCAAGATAACGCCCACCGTACCCGGAGTCGTCATTCTTGCTGCGTTTCACGCCCGTATCGGAACGGGCTTCAAAGCGAAAGGCTATCTTCAACGATTACCCCCTCAGCTGCATAGTCGTTCCGCCCACACGGAAATCGACACCCGGCTCAATAGCAGTAGCGCGGGTCAGCTTTTGGTTGTTTACGAATGTGCCGTTGGTTGAGCCCAAATCCTCCAAGAACCAGCGAGAACCCTGTGGGAACAGACGGGCATGGCGACCGGAGGCGTAATCGTCCTGCAACGAAACCTCAATATCATTGGCGCGACCGATAGTAACCGGGGAGTCACCCAACTGCATCATAGCTCCCGCCTGCACTCCCTTGGTGATCACCAAGCGGGAAGGACGTGCAGGAGGAGCTGCAATATGCTGCGGTTGCGGCTGCGAGTCTGCGGCAGATTCTACGGGTACGGAGCGGAAGTTCTTGCCCAGCCCCAAATCGCGGCGGGCGGCTGCCACCACGAAAAACACAAAGAACCAGAGCAACCCCAAAAACGCAAAGCGCAGTATGGTTACAGTTAGCTCGGATGCCATTAACGTATACCTCCAGAGGCAATTGAGCGGAAGAGAACTCGGGCTCCGCCCAACTGTAACACCGCTCCATCTTGGAGAACGGTAGGGGTTTTCAGCGGAAAACCATTCAGCCGGGTTCCATTGGTTGAGCCCAAGTCGGTGGCAACATAGTTGCCTCCCTGGCGGGAAATCTGTAGGTGGCGGCGCGAAATACCCTTGTCAGCCAGACGCACGGACGCATCGGAACCGCGACCGATGACGAGAGGTGCCCCAGAAAGCTCATACCGCTGCCCGTTAATATCCACAAAAGCATGATGCGCCGCAGCACGTTGCTGCTGCGGAGGATTCTGCGGGGAACGCGGTTTCGGCGCGGACGCGGCAGGTGCCTGCTGTTGCTGTTGCTGAGGCTGTTCCGTGCGGCGCGGCGGAGTAGCCCGCGGTTTTGTAATTCTGGTCGGCAGACCGGTATCACGAGCCGGGGCAACGGGGGCGTAGTCGGAGGCGCCGTGGGCGGCACCGGCGGGAGGAACATAGTTCGTCGCACCCGAGGGAGGGGCCTGGAACGCCTCAAAACTGGGCACAACCTCGAACTCGTCGGCTTCGAGATCGGCAATAGGGCTGAAGGTAATACGTACAGCCCCAATCAGCGAATACCCCTGCGCACGCGCATGTGAAATAGCAAGATTGCACAGCTCAACCGCGAATGGGTTGCCCCACTCCCGCACGCGCGAAAAATCGGCGCTCGAAAAGCGAACGTTGAAGATATTTGGTGCCATCGTGTGCCCGCCCTGGTCCACATATGAGGCATCATCCATCGACGTGCGAATACGATTAGCTACATCAGCCTTTGCGAAGGTGCCAAAGCCTTTAGAAAAGCCGACGGTACGACCGATGCCTTGCTCCAGTCGTTCCAACTTATCAAATAACTTCATTGCCTCCTCCTTTATGGCTCGGGCCGGATGTCACCCCTGGCATCCCGTGGTTGGGAACCCGAAGGGTTCAGTCTAGCTTTTGTAGCTGTGCATTTGCTGTGTCAGGTGTGAGTGCACACACCCAACTCTATTCTAGGGGATAGTGTGACCACCATGCCGATAATATACTTTTTACTCGTAAAATATAGACTCGAAAACCCCAAATGTTGCCGACACAACAAAAAATCCCCGGCTCATCAGAACCGGGGATTGCTGGTGCGCGAGGGGGGAGTTGAACCCCCACGCCCTCACGGGCACACGGACCTGAACCGTGCGCGTCTGCCTATTCCGCCACTCGCGCAAGTGTCATACGACTCAAAGAGTCGCAGGCAACATATAGAACTATACAGGCTCCGTAACAGACCGTCCACTTCGGTATTCGTGAACTTACTCACCGAGGGTTGAAATTATCATAGGATATGTTATTTGCCCTCGCTGGGAGGGCGCGAGGCGGTATCGGTTTGGTTCGCGGCGGCCGCATCCTTTTTCTCGCGATGCACGCGCAAAAACCATGCCAGCGCACCAAAGTACGGGAGCACCAGAATGAACAGAAGCCACTTGAGCTTCTGAATCTCGTTGAAGTAGGGGCTGCGATGCACCGTCAAAATGCAGTACAGCACCGAAGCGATCCAGATAAAAATCAGGGCAAGCAGCGTGTACTGGTAGAGTGCCTGCGCCGTCGGATTCTGAAAAAGCACAAGAGGAAATACCGAAAAACCTAAAGTCAGCACGTCTTTAGTATGCCAGAGGATATGCCAAGCGCCCGAGAACATAAAATTTATGTCCTCGGGCGCTGTGCGGGGAGAGTTATCTAGGTGAAACGTTATACGTTCGCAGCCTTTGTGGCGCGTTTGGCCGCAGCCGCGGCATCACGCTCAGCCCAGAACTCGCGGGTGGTCACCTCATCGGTGCCGTCCCAGGCCGCAAGATTCTTAATCTCAGGCATATCGGATGCCTTGAAAATGGGCTCCACACCGGATTTGCGCTGCCGCTCGTAATTCTTGAGCACCGCAACGACCTTCGGCGAAAGCCACACCACCGCAATCAGGTTCACAATCACCATGCCCGCGTTGAGCATATCCGCTGTGGTCCACACCAGCTCTAGCGATGCGATTGCCCCGAAGAATACGAAGCCCAGCACCACCAGACGGAACACCGTCAACACCCCGGGCTTCTCGGTCACGAAGCGAATATTCGATTCGCCGTAATAGTAGTTGCCGATGACCGAGGAGAAGGCGAAGAGGAAAATCGCGATGGTTAGGAAGTGGGTGGCCCAGGTGCCGAGCTGGTGGGCAAGCGCATCCTGAGTCAGTCCAGCACCGCGGGTCTTATTGCCATAGGTTGGGTTTGACAAAAGCACGATAAACGCGGTGACCGAGCAGACCAGCATCGTATCGAAATACACGCCCAAAGCCTGTACGTAGCCCTGCTTTGCGGGGTGCGAAATAGTTGCGGTTGCACCCGCGTTCGGGGCGGTACCCATGCCGGCCTCGTTCGAGAGCAGACCGCGCTTCATGCCCCAAATAACGGCGCCCATCGTGCCGCCCACTACGAACTCGCGCAGACCGAAAGCACCCTGGAAAATCATGAGCAGAACGTTCGGAATTTCGCCCACATTGAGCACAACCACGAACAGCCCCAGCAGCATGTACAGAACCGCCATGAACGGCACCATAAACTCGGTGACCGTAGAAATGGTGCGGATACCGCCGAAGATAATCGCAGCCGTCAGTGCGGCAATGAAAAGGCCTACCACGATACGGAAACCCATACCCTCGGTACCGGAAATACCGATATCCAAGGAATTCGCGCTAGCTTCCACGATCGCATTGGTTTGTACCGCGCAGAACACAAAACTATAGGTGAGCACGATAAAGCCCACGAAAATCAGGCCCAGCCAGCGGGCATTCAGGCCACGCTGCATATAGTAGGCAGGGCCACCAATATAGGAATCCTTGCCGCGTTCTTTATACAGCTGACCCAGCAGGGATTCGGCAAAAGCGGATGCGCCGCCCACGGCAGCAATGACCCACATCCAAAATACGGCGCCGGGACCACCCATTGCAATAGCGACCGCTACGCCAGCAATATTGCCGGTGCCCACGCGGGATGCCGCCGAAACGGTGAACGCGCGGAATGAGGAAATGCTCTTGCTCCCATCGGCCTCGTGACCGGACGGGTCGGTGAGTACGCGCAGCATCTCGGGCAGGGAACGCCACTGCACGGCGCGGGTGCGGATCGTCAAGAACAAGCCCACGACAATCAAGGCAACGAACAGAAAGTTTTCCCATATCCAGCTTTGAATGCTGTCAACCACGCTGGTGGCGCCAGCGGTGGAGGCGTTAATGTCCTGAATAAAATTTACAAGTGAGTCCACAGGTTTTCTCTTTCGTCACGGCATAGAAGCGTAATAGGGATAGCAACTATGCGGGCATGAAGGCGCGAAGGTGCAAACCGGGTAGACCGCACGCCAGGGAAAGAAATTCCCTTTAGAAATTACAGGTACTTATTGTTCCGTTGATGAAGGGTTTACGGCAATCTCATTGGGGGTCTTGTCCACATTTGTAACGAATAATTAATATAGCCGGAACACGGGTGATACTCCGTTTGACAAGCAAAAACATCAAAAAGTTATGGCTGAACCACAATTCATATCAAACATCGTTTAATAGACATAAAAACACTCTCCAGTGAAGAATATGAGTATCCGAACACGCACTACTTCACGGGTTTAACAAACGGGAAAGAAAGCACCCCACGAATCTGGGTCTGCGCCATGAGCATCGCCAAGCGGTCAATGCCGATGCCCAACCCGCCCGTCGGGACAAGCCCGGTCTCAAGGGCGTACAGAAAATCCTCATCAATCTGCATGGCCTCCGGGTCTCCCGCGGCAGCCTTGAGAGACTGCTCGGTCAGGCGGCGGCGCTGTTCTAAAGCATCCGTCATCTCGGAATAGGCGGTTCCCATCTCCATACCGTTAATCACTAGATCCCAGCGTTCCACCAGGTGCGGCTTGGTGCGATGCGCACCCGCCAGGGGAGAGGTCTCCACCGGAAAATCCGTATAAAACGTAGGGAACACAGTTTTTGCCTCAACCAGCTCACCGTAAAGCTCCTCAAGAATGGCGCCCGCGCCCATGTCATCACGCACATGAATCTGATGCTCATGCGCCAGCTCAAGCAAAGTCTCAAAATCTGTTTCACTCGAAATATCGCGCCCCAGCGCACGCGAAAGGGCTTCGCATACCGAAACTGCCCGCCACTCACCCGAGACATCCGTGAGAGTACGCTCGGTACTGCCCTTCTCGCCCAGCGGAAGTACCTCGGAACCATAGACGGCCTGGGCGGCGTTCTTGATGAGCGTTTCGGTAAGCTTGCGCATGACCGTGTAATCTGCGTAAGGCTTATAAGCCTCCAACACCGTGAACTCCGGGTTATGGGTGGCATCCGCGCCTTCGTTGCGAAAATCCCGCCCTAACTCATAAACAGCGCCCAAACCACCAACCACCAGGCGCTTAAGATACAGCTCGGGCGCTATACGAAGCGTCAAATCCGCGCCATAGGCGTTAATAAAAGTTTTGAAGGGGCGCGCGCTCGCACCGCCATGAATAGTATTCAGAATCGGGGTCTCAACCTCGGTGAACCCTGCATCATCGAGTGTGCGGCGAATGGCAGTGATCAGTGAGGAGCGCATCCGAAGGTTTTCAAGCTGCTGCGGATGCACCAACAGGTCGGTCGAGCGTTTGCGGATGCGCGCCTCCGGATCATTCAACGCCCCGTACGGAATGGGGTGTAGACACTTCGCCGCCATCTGCCAGCCGTGCACAATGACAGATGCGGTCCCGGTGCGGCTAGCCCCCGCTGTGCCGGTCACGAGCAGAATATCGCCCGTATCGACAGCGGACTTGAGAAGCCGAAACTCGCGCTCACTCACAAGGCTGCGCTCGGCAATAATCTGTACCTGTTTGCCTTCCTCAGACAGGGTCAGGAAGATAACCCCGCCGTGGTTGCGAATAAACCGCACCCTGCCCGACATGGTAAACTCCCCGCTTGGAAGCGTATGGCCGCTCAGCCCATCGTGCACCTGCACCGTCGAATACTCGCATGTGACTCCCAACGGGTACGGGTTCATACCGGCATCCCGAAGCATTTGCAGGTGACGAATACGGTGCTTGGTCTGATCGCTGAAGCGGTGTTCGGGGGCCTGCGCCTCGCCCGGATGCATACGCTCGATCTCGTGCACTCGCGCGATCTGGTCTTCAGTCAGGCGGTGCACTTCATGGCGCTGTTTACGTGCTGAAAAATCGGGCAGGAAGCCCTCGGCAACCCCAGCCGCTGCCGCAACGTTCAGAAAGGCCAGCGTCGGTTCCGCAACCATATAGCGCGGCATCCACTCCGGGGCGAACTTGAGGTTGAAGCGGTACAGTCTCTCCAACTGAAGGAACCTGTCTAAAACCCCCAGCGACCGAGAAGCGAACCTGCTCCAGGCATTAGCACCGAACTGATCTGCGTTCTCATACACATGGCGGAACATAGCAAAGTTCAGTGAAACACGCGTGATGCCGTAGTCGGGGGCATCCTCCATAAGCTGGGCAACCATATATTCCACGATGCCGTTGGGGCTGTCAGGGGAGCGGCGCATCACATCCAGCGATATGCCGGTGCGGCCCCACGGCACGAATGAGAGGAGCGCAACCATTGTGCCAGCAGAATCATGCGCTGAAACAAGCAGATTGCGACCGTCTGCGGGGTCTGAGAGCCTGTTGAGTGCCATCGAGAACCCGCGCTCAACCTTGCCGTGACGCCAAGCGTTTACGTTATTTTCCACCTCGTGCAGCTGCTCGGGTGAAAGCTCACGATGCCTGCAGATTTTCAGCGTGTACCCGGCCTTACGAACCCGCTGGTGGGCGTGGCGTACCCCCGTAAGCGAGGTATTGTTCAGGCTAAAACGTGAGACCTCTAGAATGGCTTCGTCCCCCATGCGGATTACGCCCAGTCCCCGGCGTGCGAAAGCTCTGGCGCCGTCTTCGCTCACGCTGATGGCGGCGGGAATCCACCCGTAGCGGCGCACCTGGTGCATCCACCGGTCAATCGCGGAACCCCAGGACGCCGGATCGCCCACCGGGTCGCTGGACGCCAAACATACAGAGCCCACTTGCCTGTAGGTGACAGCGGCGCGCATATCCGCCGAGAAAATCACCTGCTTATCGCGGCGTGTTGCAAAGTACGAGAGTGAATCGTTCCCGCCATACTCCTGTAAAAGTTCGCGCAGGCGCAATTCCCGATCGGCGGTCCAGGTATTAGGGACACGGTACCCCCGCACCACCACATACACCGCGATCAGTGCAAAAATTCCGTAGAACACGGATGCTGCCCCCACCACCGTGGCACCCGGGTTTGCACCCTTGAGTTCGGGAAAACTATCGAGCCCTAACCCCTGTTTGAGCAGGTGGGGAACCGTAACCCCCGGCACGTGATGCCCAAAGTACCAGGCCAGCAGGGTTGTCACCGTTAGCCCGCCGAGGAAGACCACGGTTGCCAATACCCATGAAATTCGGCCTATATGCGCCGGGAAGGCAGAGCGTGCCAGGATGAGAAGCGGAATAAAGATAGCCGCCACAATAATAGCTACGGTGTCGAGTGTGGAGGAGAAAAATTCTTCGCTCGGCATCACGTTATCGGGGAAGAAGAGCAGAAGCGCACTTCGTGTTCCGATGAGGATGCCGATGACTTGAAAGAAGATGACGGCGTAGAGGGCGGCTCGTTTCCGGGTAATCAGAGCGGATGTCATGACCACCATGATGACTGCGCTCACCAGCGTATGACTTGATGGGATGTTAAGCAGGCTCGCGGTGATTTCCCACCAGGTGAACCCGTGGCCCCTGCGAAGCGGGGAAATAATCCAGGTGAAAAGCGTCAGAATTGTCGCGATTGAGTAGATACCGATAACCCAGCGGGCGATGATTTCCGCATAGCGTGATGTCGTGTGATGGGCGTCTGTGCCCCGCTTCTGATGTGCCATAAACCGTTCTCCACCAATCACTCGGTACATTTCATTCTACGGACATGCCGTGTGTATGCGTAGAATCTGAGGACGTAAGACAGCGCACCATTGGGGTGGAGGTCGAAAGCGCTGCCAGGGGTCGCCATGCAGGGAGTGCTTTGAATGCCATATGGCATATGCGGTAGACTCCCCGCCATCGATATATTCCAAAAATAGAATATATTTGAAAGGGTGCAGCATGGTTAGAGGTGTTGGGTTGGATGTTTAGAAAAAAGCTCTCAAACCTGCGAAATATCAACTATATTCTGGAATGAGAATATAAGAATCCGGTGGTGATTCTTAGGGGTGTCACCACCGGATTCTTAACGCTTGGGCAAGGTACTTACCAATACTCCGCCGCAAAACACAGTCTGGCTAAGACTGTGATTTACGTTGCTGGAACACGTCCGGAATGCCATCCATATCGGCATCCACGCTCTCCTTTTCCGCCAGTAAACGGTAGTGCTTATTGCGGCGGGAGAGAATCAGAGCACCCAGAATTGCGGCGGTCACTGAACCGAAGAGAATAGCGATTTTGGCGTCTTCACCGTGCGGCGATCCACCGGTGAATGACAGTTCTGCCACCAGAAGCGATACGGTAAAGCCGATACCTCCGGTAACCGCAAGACCTATGACGTCAATCCACTGCACATCCGGGTCTAGGTTGGCGTGCCTGAACCTGGTAACCAGCCAGGTGGTTCCCGTAATACCGATGGTCTTGCCGAAAACTAGGGCGAACATAATACCCAGGGAGACTGAGTCGGTGAGGGCCCGCTTAAGACCGTCAAAACCGCCCATAGCAACACCGGCGCTAAAGAAGGCGAAGACCGGCACGCAGATACCCGTGGAAAGCGGGCGGAAACGATGCTCGAAAACCTCGGCGAGACCCGCATCTGCACCCGCAGCTTCGGTACGTTTATTGAATTTAACCGGAACGCAGAAACCAAGCACCACGCCGGCAATAGTTGCGTGAATACCGGATTCAAGGAAAAGCGCCCACGTGATAAAACCCAGGGGCAGAAGCAGAATCCACGCTGCGGCGGGCTTGAGGTGCAGCATTTTTTCGCCACGATAGGCGATAAAGGCGAACAGCGAGATAGGGATGATCGCAAGGAGCAGATATTCGCCGTGGAATGTGCCGGTGTAGAAGATTGCAATAATGCAGATAGCGATCAGGTCATCAACCACTGCCAGGGTAAGAAGGAAGATACGCATTGCCGAGGGCAGGAACGTTCCCACGCCCGCCAATACGGCGACCGCGAAGGCAATGTCGGTTGCCGTGGGAATGGCCCAGCCATGTATAGCGGTGGGGCTGCTGAAGTTGATAGCGGTGTAGATGATGGCGGGGGTTATCACGCCGCCGAAAGCCGCTGCGATGGGAACGATCGCGGTTGCCGGTGATTTGAGGTCACCGATAGCGAACTCTTTTTTGAGTTCAAGACCGGTCAGGAAGAAGAATATTGCCAAGAGACCGTCTGCCGCCCAGGTGCCTATCTTCATGTGAAGGTGGTGAAACCCTGGAACTTCGGGACCTATAACGGTATCGCGCACCCCGAAATAAATATCTGCCAGTGGGGTATTGGCAAGAACTACCGCGAGGACGGTCGCCACCAGCAGGATGCTGCCGCCCACGGACTCCGTGCGCAAAATATCTGCAACTCGCTTAGAGTTGCTGTAGGATCCGCGGCTGAAAACTGTATTTTCTGAGTTCGGTGTCTGTGATTGGGTCATATTCTCTGTAGTTATCCTCCGGATAGGAATAATTCTTACTATTCTAACGCTCCTACCTAGGAGATGGTATTTTTTGCTTCTAAAGGTATAAATATACTTAACCAATATATGCCATTTTGGGCATATATTCTATAACGTATGCGAAATTTCAGGGTCAATATAAATATTCTCGCCCCTGCCGTAATATTGGCTCGGAGCGAGAATATAAAAATTATGCAATTATGAGGTGTGAGGCACCTTAGGACCCTGCAACGGCAGGAGCGGAGCTGTCTTCGCCATGCGACTCATCGAGCTCACGAGCCACATAGTTTTCGATGTCGAAGAGGTTTCCGTTTGCACGCTTCACGATGGTGACGAGGGTTTCCATCGATGCAACTTCCTCAACCTGTTCCTTCAGGAACCAGAGGATGAACTGCTCACCCAGAGCATAGTTTTCGTTGCGTGCTGCGGAGAAAAGAGCCTCGATCTGACCGGTGACTTCCTTTTCCTGCGCCAGGGAAAGATCCACGATTTCCTGAACATCCTTAAAATCATTCTTGACGCTCGGAACTGCGGGAATCTCAACCTTGTGGCCGCGATCCAGCTTGTACTGAACCATCATGAGGGCGTGCCCACGCTCTTCCAAAGACTGGCGGTAGAAGTAACGCGCCAACTGGGGAAGGTCCTCACCATCAAGCCAAATCGCCATTGAAAGGTATTGGTGGGATGCGGCAAACTCGTGACCGATCTGTTCGTTGAGCAGATCATAGAAGGACTTAGACATAACTTTTCTCTCCTTGAAATTAGGGTGTGTGTTCTATTTGCGTAGGGTACAGTGCAACGCTGTCGAACCCATCATAGAGGGCCGAATCAGCACTGTATAGAGAGAAAAGGCTAATCTGGAGGCGTATTTAGGGGTTCCTGAGCTCGGTCTATCACACCACAACAGAACCGTTATGATGTGCTCGCAAGCCCCGGAAAATCCGGGTGTATTCGTTCGTGCAGGCTTAGGCGGGGTAACTTCCGTGCCGCAAACTCGACGATGAAATAAGTTTAGAAGGCTTATCGCCCAAGATGCTTTCGCCGATATTAGCTAAAGCACGCACCTGATCTTCCGTGAGGTGGTCGAAAATCTCGTGACGTACCTGTGCTACGTGACCGGGTGCCGCATCCTGAAGCTTCTGCAAACCCTGAGGAAGCAGATGGCAAATGCTGACGCGGCGGTCTTCGGCGCTGAGTGACCGGGACACGTACCCGTCTTTCTCCAGTCTGGCGACCACGCGCGAAAGACGCGCCGGCAGAGTGTTTGTGACCAGTGCCAGCTGCGTCATTGTTAACTCGTGATCCTCTGACTCTGAGAGTCCAACAAGTACCATGTACTCGACATAGCTCAAATCGGCATCCTGCTGAAGCTGATTATCGAGCTGCCGTGTGAGGTTGAAGATGATCGAGCTGATAAACAGCCATCCCTCACGTTCTTCTTCATTTAGCCATTTGGGCTCCGCCTTCTCTGGAAGATCGCCAGAGACGGTGGTTGCTTGTTTGGGCATGAGTGTTCCTCCTCGCACCTCCAGCTTTTAAACTGAGCGCATATATAAGGTGTGTAAAGTTCATTGTACTTGTTAAGACAGCAAACCCTCAGATATTGCTCAAAACTTGGTATGTCTTTCCTTAAAGTACACACTGACGGCACAAATTTGTCCGAAATACGTCACACCATTGTCGGCGTGTCTTCGACAATTTGCCCGGGAAATAGCGCTTCCCGAATGAAATCATTGTAATGATTACCTGTAAAAAATACTTGATAATTCAAGGTTTTACACGTAAAGAAGGTAAAATTTTGAGGCTGCTTAGGTAGTACTCGCCAGGAATATTACAAAATGATTAAAAAAATTTGGGAAAAAATACCATTTGGGTTTGCACATGATAAATAAGCGTGTACACTGGTATGCATAACGGGGTCGAAAAAGAAGCCCGCGGGGCGAGACCGGAAGCTCAAACCGACAGGGTTCGACTCTCTATTTATCGGTGATTGTCGTCGGTGTGCAGGTAACCTGCATTTCTACCGGCGGTTGTGCGGTGCGGGTACTGTTCGTGGTTGGGCGGTCCCCGCGCCGTTCTTTTTAAGAATACCCTACGTACCCCGCCAACACTAGCAAGAATGCCTCATAGGTGGGCAAGCGCACATCAAAAAGGTTGCGCGGCGTCTATGCTCGCTACTTCCCCGGTATTTCGGGGGTTTTCTATTAATTTTTCCCCCGACGGTCACGGTCTTTCATGCCTTTCTGCACGGCGTGGTGCATGGTGGGTCGTGCGGGATCGCACGCAGTACGCCAGATCCATACCTTAACTACCCCGGCAGAGCAGGATGCGCCCGGCGTGTCGCGTTCCTGCGCATTCTGACATTCACAGGCGTGCATGACCTCTCTCGATACGTGGAACGACAGGGGCAGGCAGTGTAAGCGTGCTCTGGGAGATGCGGCTGATATGACCCCCAATGAACTCTTCCCAAGGCTTTATCCACAGTACTTTTCCACACTGTGGAGAACTTACACGACTGTTATTAGGGAATCTGGCTCACACACGCATCACGCCCACTGTGTCTTAGAACGCACCCGTTAATCCGTGCAAATACGCGAAAATAACTCTGCTATGAAAATCTTCGGTGGACGCATCCAGAATTTTGAGGATGTCGAGACAAGTTTTAAACAGATATTATCCACACCTGTGGAAAACTTTGTGAACAATTTCCACCGGTCATTATCCACAGAACAGGTTGTGCATTATGCACACACTAAATTCTGCTTGTGAAAACTATATGCGGTACTAGCGTGTGAGTTTTTATGGGCGAGAAGACGCTAAAACACAGCGAACACGGTAAAAATTACACGTAACATAACGACACTAATTTTCGGCTTTTGGCGTCATAAATGTCGTTATCTATATGCGACAGAGAACATCAACATGGGTTATCCACAAAGTTTATCCACAGCGTGGATAACTTACATACCTGTTATTTGCGGGTCTGAACCCCGCAAAAATCCGGCAAATACTCCGAAATCGTGATGAATTTGAAATAAAATCCACGGGTTTATCCACCCCTGTGGAAAACTTTCTCCACCCTATGCACAGCATCCCCGCACAATGCCCAGAACCCACTGAACTCGCAGGCAAACGCTGGTACCCTTGTAACGACGCCATCTTCTGAATGAAAGGGCATACACCATGGCTGAAAAGTACACTCTTCCCGAGCTCCCCTACGACTACGCGGCGCTCGAACCCCACATCTCCGCAAAGATCATGGAGCTGCACCACGACAAGCACCATGCAGCCTATGTAGCAGGCGCAAACGCAGCCCTAGAGCAGCTTGAGGAAGCACGCGCAAACGGCTCCTACGGAAACGTCTCCAAGCTGTCCAAGGATCTTGCCTTCAACCTGGGTGGTCACACCAACCACTCCATCTTCTGGAAGAACCTTTCCCCCGAGGGCGGCGACAAGCCCACCGGCGAGCTCGCAGCGGCTATCGACGAGTTCTTCGGTTCCTTCGACAAGTTCCGTGAGCACTTCACCAACGTTGCCCTCACCATTCAGGGCTCCGGATGGGCAATTCTCGCCTGGGACACCGTGGGCAAGCGCCTCATCATTGAGCAGCTGTACGACCAGCAGGGCAACATCTCGGTTGCACTGATTCCCGTTCTGCAGCTCGATATGTGGGAGCACGCCTTCTACCTGGACTACCAGAACGTGAAGGGCGACTACGTGAAGGCATTCTGGAACATCGTGAACTGGGCTGACGTTGCCGAACGTTTCGAGCGTGCAGTTTCGCAGACCAAGGGTCTGGTCGTTCCCGAGTAGTCCTCAAGGATATTAACGATGCGCTCGCACTCAGGGCGTATCGTATACGGGCGGGTGCCCGGTGCCTTCGTTAGAAGAGGCGCCGGGCACCCGCTTTGCGCTATAGAACTCATGGGTTAGTGGCTACACGGTGATGAGATGGTATACAGAACCGCGACGCCCTGAGTGTGCTCGCTGCTCTGCCATACCTCGTTTGACCAATTTGGGCAGTGCATACCGAACCTGCCGCGCGGTTAACTGGGTATCTTCTACGAGATCGGTGACCGTAGCGGGCTTCTGCGCTAAGGCAGAATACACCTGTGATTCTGTGGCGGATAGTTCCTGCGGTACGTCAACATGCTGGGAAGACTGTGCCGCCCGTCGCTCCCGTGTGGACTGTGCATCGTTGGTGGATCGGTAAATGATAACGCGTACCTGAATACCTTCATCAAGGATGCGAGCTTCGCGCAAACCAGCATTGCGTAAGGCCTGCTGCGCCGCCAAAATACCCCCGCCTTCTCCCTCAATGAGCCGACGACCGTCGCTGAGACGAATATTCTGACAGATAGCGTACAGTGCCTCATTCACAGCCGCAGGGCGGTGCACAAGACCAACCTGACTAGGTAAAATACCCCAAAAACCACCGGGGCTGATGATCTCAACACGGCCACGCTTAATAAAAATCTGCACGAACTTCCCCGAAGCATCCTGCTCATAACTGCGGTGCACAAGGGCATTTGCCACGAATTCGCGCAGAGCCACTAGAGGAATTTCGGGTTCATCCATCAGACCCGCCCCGTCAGGGGTTGTTACGGTGCGGTTTTTAAGATTACGCACAAGCCAGGCAAGCGCATCTTCAAGCATGGCAGGAATAGGGCCTTCGCCCCGAAAACGGTCATCATTACGGGCTGTACCGCTCATAGACACTACGCCGATAATACTTGCCCCAGAATAAAACTGCTGCGGATAATCCCCCAGAGCACATAATCCGGCCAAGGTTAAATCGTTCTGCGCGGCGGTGAGAACATTGCGTTTGTGCAGAATTTCCTGGTCAGAGTCATGCCGCAAACGTGCTGAGGAGAGGCGAACCTGACGCAGAAAGTCCTCGGTGTATGGCTCATCTAAATCTTTGATGGACGTGCCAGGAATATTTCGTAGGTCATTCTGTGGTTTATGGCGTTGGGCATACATAAGGCTTAGCGCGTAACTATCCATCGGGTAGTCACCGTCTCCGAGGCGTTGATACGCCACATTACCTTTAAAGCAGGGGCGTTCCTGTACCGGTAACCCTGGAACAGATACGATGAGCACCTGATGATCGCCCAGAACCATATCGGTGGTTTCTACCGCGATTTTGGGTTTGAGATTCTGCGCGGCGTCAATAATTTTCGCTCGTAAATCTTCAAGATCGTAAACGCCCACGGGAGCAAAATCTTGGGATTCGTCCACGCCGCATATGATGGTGCCGCCGTCAGGAAGGTTGGCAAAGCTACAGATAGTCTCAGCAATGGACGACGGGTAACCGTTATGCGCCGACTTCACCTCAACGGTCAGGCTATCCCGACCGAGGAGGCGTAGCTCATTCAGAGTTTGTGTTACTTCTTCAGGCGTATACATGTAAATATTGTAACTCTGAGAGTGACAATATGAGTGTCTGACCGGGCTGAAAGTTACAAAGCTGGTGATTTTGGGTGACAAAATGTAACTTTCAGATGGGTTTTTGTCGCTTTGGCATGAAAAACGCGAGTAAAGATGACAAAAATGTAACTCTCGATGGCAATTGTGTAACTTTCACCGGGGAGTCAAACGTGTTCCCTTTGA